>Ga0208299_1000046_pt1 | contig 118484 bp, 121 predicted proteins | sample 15_taG_FD_184089 | JGI IMG/M metagenome (GOLD analysis project Ga0208299, IMG submission 184089) | Marine viral communities from the Subarctic Pacific Ocean - 15_ETSP_OMZ_AT15312 metaG (SPAdes) (version 2) | ecosystem: Environmental > Aquatic > Marine > Oceanic | place: Pacific Ocean... | reverse complement strand
TAAAGCAACAGAGGTCTCACCAGTGATTAGCTCACATAATGCACCAGACTTGAGAGTCTTTGGTAGTACATCATCAGGCTGGAGCATGGGGTGTAGACACCATGCGTCAAGCGTATCGTCAGATGCACCTAGGTGCTTAAGCAATAGCAAGCCTTCATCGACGTGATTCATCCAGAAGATGCCACTACGCCTTGCTTTTCGGTCTCCACAGTACTTCTCAGCTGCCAAATAGGCAGGTCGATTGTTCTTTGGGACCGGGGTGTACCGAATCTGGTACCTGTGCAACCAGTTCAGCATCTCAGGACACATAGCGCCTGATGCATATGGATGCTCAGACTCCTGAAGCCAGCGAGTGAAGTGTCCCTTGCCTTGGTCCTGCTCAAGAACAAAGACAGACTTGTGATCCACTCCTTCGGGTGAGCGGATTGTGGCTTCAACACCATAATCCAGCTCAGTGAGGGTGTGCAGGTGCCACCCACTTGGACGTAGCTGAATCCCTCTGTCGAGGTAGTACTGCCTTGCTTCTTCGTGAGTAGACACTTGGGATGGGAATCGGACAAGCATTTTGCTTCTTTCGATAGTAGATGATTAGTGCAATAAAGCATGTACAGGTAGTGAGGTGCCCGACCATAAGGGCTGTGGCGCCCCACATTTCAAGCATTGCGAAGGCAGTCAGTTCGCATGTGAGTGTACACATGCGACAACTCCAGCTAATCAGCGAGTGCTCATTAGAGGACTTGGCAGCCACTAGCTTGCGGAATGCTGGGGGCCACCAACCAATGCCAAAGATGCTTGCGACCATGATCAGGAGTTCAGGTTCCATCAGTCGGTACCAGGTCATAACCGGCCATATTGCCACAGAAGGTACAGCAGAATTGCCGAGGCCCTGTCCTTTGCATCCGATTCAGCCTGCTCTTACAGCCCTCACGAAGACAGTAGGGACTCCAGTTTTCGTTGTCACACTTCCATAGATACCACCTAAGAGTAAATACTTTGTGTGGGTTCGGCGGCTGCTTGTTCATGTTACCATGGCCTCCCGAAGGGATCGCATTCTCGGATACACTCGTCACATTTGATACAAGTACCATCTGTGTCCTCGGTGCACTGTGGTCTTGTTGTAGTTTACGGCGGCAGCCTTCTTAACTGCTGTTTTCAGCTGCTGCTCCCAGGACTCCGGGACAGTAGCTTCCTTCATCAGGCTTTTTGCATCCTGAGCTGTGATGCGCTTTGCGTACATGTCACTCCTTAACGGTTGTTCCACCGCTTTTCGATGGCTCTCTTCCCAGACTCCATCTTGATTCGAGCTGAAGGGTTGGCTGTGTGGATGTAGATGATCGGCGGCCTAACACCCCACAGGAATACTTGTTCTTCAATGAAGAGAAGCACGTCATACCCACTACCAGGTACTTTGTTTCCAAGGTCATGGTCAAGACTAATCTCTTCCACTAGCCCCATCTTCAGCACATCAATTGCTTCTTGAGCAGTATAGACTCGGAACCACCCCTCTGGAGTGGTTCTTTCATCATCCAGATAGAGCTTCATGTTGGTTCCTAGTAGTTAACTGCAACAGCGATGATGCACCAGGTATAGCTAGAAGAGCCGTCGTCTCGAACATACTCTTCAAGCATTCTGCCTGCGTCCCTGGCGCTGTTCTTGAGGCACAGGGCGCTAAGGTCGGTAACTGTAATGGGTTTTGGGTTATTAGGGAATTCCTCCAAGTAACGTTTTTCTACAAAAGCGTGATTAGTCCTAGAGACTCTGACTCCCATGCACGCGTAGAGATACTTTTTTACCATGTTCACTCCAGGTGTTCGTAGTGCTCAGGATGGCTTTCCCTGAAGTGCGGGTTGGCGTAGAGCAGAGCGGTATCTGCCTCGCGCCACATGTCCCTCGACTCAGAGACTGTTTTGTCTCCGATGTATACCCGAAAGTCAGGTGCACCAGGCTTGGGCCAACGAACAATCTTGACGTCGTTCATCTCCCAGCGGCCATCATTACGCAGACCCTCGATGATTTGCTTACCAATGGTAAAAGGATCGAAGTTTTTCACTATTCCAACCTTCTAGAACATCACTCCAGAAGCCATCAGCTTTCTATCCTTCTCGGAATAGATAGCTGTCTTCCCAGTGCCTGCACATGTTGGGCACTTCTCAGTGCGCTTCTTTGGGTTCTTTTTCTTGCCTTTGCAGGTCTTGCACACGTGCCAGTCAATAGGATGGCACTGCTCCATGAAGTTCATGGTTAGTACTTGGCAAGCCAGCCCGCCCACACCCGCGCATCCCGCTCGGCCACGGCGCCGTCGGGGTTGGCGAGCAGTGCGGCGTTGGTCAGCGGTCGCTTGAAGATGTAGCCGGTGTCATTGGTTACGTCAGTAACCTGACCACACAGCTCCCAGCCTGCATTTCCTCGCTCTTCCAGTTCTTCTTGGATGCCAAGCATCGCATGGTCATCCGGAGGCGGGTTGTACCACATCACGTCATACTCCCACTTGACGTGGAGTTTTGGGTCAAAGGTGCTCATAAATTCTTTCAGCGTGAGAGGCTTTGGTATGCCTACGTTTTGATTTGTGACCAGGTTGCGCACGCATCCAGGCAGGCTTCAGCTTTCCCCCAGGCCAGTATCGATACAGATTAAAGCATCGATACCCAGGCTCAGCCTGGCATTTCGGACATGTGTATTTAAGAGAGAGCTTAGTCTTAGTTGGCTTTGCCACTACTCGTAACCATAAGCGCAGCCGTGGTAACACGGCCCGCTATGCAGATTGCCTTCTTGCTTGTTGATGACCTTGTCTAGGCGAGTGTGTGCTTGTTTTGCGGAAATCAGCATTCTTTCGGGGTCGGCTATCTTCCTATAGAAGATAGCGTCATCAATGGCAATCTTTGCCAGTCTCAGTGCCTCGAAAAAGTCGTCGTCGAGTGCCATCAGATTTCCTTTCAGTTATAAATATTTGAGGTTATCACCACAATCAATAGAAGTAGGGTACAGCTTCTTATGTGTAGCAATATTGGCTCCGGGCCAGTTTGCCCACTCCTGCAAGCACGCAGGAATGAACTTCAACATGACTCGACGCCCTCGTTTCCATCTTGTTACCACTACTGCATCATCCATGTTGACTTCATAGTCGTGTATGGAGCAGCACCGAGGAGGAAACTCCCACAACACAAGATGCTTACCTTGTGCTTGGATGAGGTAGTGGCACATTGAGTCAATCCAGATGACTTTGCGCATTAGAGTTCTCTTGCACAGCGAGCGCATCTACCTGGTGTGTAGATGACCTGCTGCACACCATCTGCGATGGGGTTGAGTTTGTATTCCTTACACTTGTGGGGTAGTTGGTTCAGCGCCCAGAGAAGAGTTGGGCCAATGACCCATGCCCACAGTCCAAGGAGCGCACCTAGACAAAGCAAGAAGACGATCCATCCAAAGAGGACTGCGAGTACGGCCATGATTTCCTATTTCTTTTCTCTCTCCATGAAGAAGAGCATTACATGTTCGTTGACTGGGTTCATGTAGTGCATGGATGAGGCAAGCCTCCACCCGGTGGAACCCCAGTAGCAGAGTTCGAAGTTGATGTGTGCGCTATCCCTATTGACAAAGGCTAGTGTGTAGTACTCGTACTTCACGACAGTGAGACAGTCGTACGTGTAGTAACGTTCAGCTTCTTCGCGACGCGCAACACCACGAACTTGTCAGGCTCTGAGTAGCTAAAGCGCGGAGGCTTTGACAAGCTTTCCACCTTCTTTTGCAAGAGCGACTCATCCTGAGTCACCCAATGCTCAAAGCTTGTGTTTGTAACGGTATGTGCCGGGTAGCCATGACCAGGGTTACTACGACTGCGCTCATCACCAGGCACATGAGTGCTAGTAGTCTTGTACACCAAGACTGCGTAGTGATCACCATCCGGGATGTCATCAGGGGAGTTGACTCGTCTCATCGTATTTCCTGTTGTAGTTGAAGATGATCTCAGAGATCTCTTCAGGGGTGCGCTCTTTGTTGAAGTTGATGTCACCTTGCGGCGGGGAGCCACCACAACCGCAAGGTATGCGGTTGCAGTGAGGCTCTCTTGTACACTCGCGCCAGCCGATAGCTGGCGGCATACACCCGCATTGACCCTTCATTCCTGTGTCCCTGCAAGCAATGCACTTAAACATCAGCTGATCTTGATCACGTCAACAGACTCCGAGTAGTAGCCATTGCTACTACCGCACCATCGGATGTTCACATCCTCGGCGCCAGCAGAGATGTTGTAGAAGGTCCAGGTTTCGGACTCTCGGTAGCCATCGTCTTCCATGTCTGAGGGGCGGTCGCCAGTGCACTCGTCAGCGAGGCGCACCATATGTCCTACCAGACCCTGAAGGTCACCATTGATATCATCAATGACAACGTATTCACAACAGTCCTGATGATGAAGCATCTTGTATGTTCCGTCATTTGTTTCAAAGACGATCTCATCGTCACTTGAAGTCACACTCAGGATGGTCTTACCCAAGAGTACTTCAATTCCTTCGTTTGGTTCCCACATGTCTACTCCTTAGCTGCGTGGCAGCTGGTATGCGATGAATTTTGCATCATCACCCCACCAGCGCTGTACTCGTGCAGGTCCGATAGGGATGTTCTTGAAGTTGTCTCGAATCCACCCAAGCTCATCGCCGTCGGCCTGGACCAGAATGTCGGTAGTGACAAAGTTGCGAATATCGTGGAGCCCAACCACTGTCCTGTTTTGCAAGACGTGGATGAGAGTACGAACCTGATTGTATGTCAGGGGTACGTCCTTTGTCAGCGCTGGAGGTTGTGCCACAGCCTGAAGTCGAGCGAGGACTTCGTTGCGATGTCCTGCACAATTAGAACAGAGGCCGTGGGCACCAAGCCTGTGACGACTCCATTCCTCGTTGGGGCAATCGGGTCTCATAGCTACTCCTTGCTGGGTGTTGGGAAGAACTTGGTCTCGCCTGACGCGGCGCAGTAGACACCGTCCTTGTCAAACTGTACCAACTCCATACCTACAGGCTCACACAACCACTCTTCCAAAGTATGCTCAGACACGATCTTGCCTGAAGTAACGATGGTACCGTTGATTCCAGCGACGATACAGATGATGGCTGCAAAAAGCAGCCGCTCACTGGGGACATCGACACTGTGGTAGAACAGTGCTCCACCACAGCCAACGAGGATCAGGGCAAGAGCGAAGAGGATGATCATGTGTTATTCCTTTTGACGAGCAGGCTGAATGCGATGTTTGTTTCGACCTCGATGTGTAGTAGTCAGCTCAGCGACGAGCGCGAGCCAAACAAACCTGCCTGAGCACGTATACCTACTACAAGATAAGAACTCTTATCTATGATCTAGTCGATGGGATATCACTATCCCCATCGCAATACTCTTAACGAGTAGACTCAATCCTTGAGTTCGGAGACTCAGGGGTTTATCTCAGCCTTATTCGTGATTATTCCGTCAGGTTGTTACAACTAAGCCTTTAGTTCGAACTAAGAGATTAGTTGGTAGATGAAAAAGAGTAGAGGTATCAAGGGGTTAGGTGGAGTAAGTGGTTGCCCTGCAAGGGGTTTTATGACTTACGTTGGTACCTAACACTTACTCTCGTCTCTCCTACTTCACATTAGTACGAAGTACGAAGCATCAGTAAATCAAAGGGTGAGGCCGCCGACGACCTCACCCTGACTGTGCACATACTCCTTCATCTCTCTTACTAGACCATAGGAACTAGGTCTATTCAGTTATGGAAGTGAGAGATTTACTTCCTTATCGGGTAGGGAAAGTTATGTGCTAACTCTGCCTACCTCTACCACGCACTGAGCGTAAGCGAAGAGAAATCTGGCCTAAATGAAGAGTTATCTTCAGATCGAGTCCATTACTGAACCGAATCTGGCCTAAATGAAGAGTTATTTCCGATATGTGGCTAGATTGAACTAAAACAGGAGTGATTCGCGGAGTAAATAGCTGATATCTCAGGGTTTTGCCAAACCTCTAAAACACCATTCTATTTTCTTAAACACTCTTCTCCATGGGGATGTGTACCCCAAGAATTAGAATCGTTCTTTTCTGTGCCTATTCTCCTACGAACCTTAGTTCGAGGTAAGAATCTCGTACTTTAGTCCTTCGACACCCATTTGAGTCCTCCAAGCATTGAGCTTTTCGGTGAGTTCGTCCTCGTCCAGGTCGTTGACCATGGTGACGGTCGCTTCGCTCCCGTCAGTGAAGGTGAACTTCACTTGATGATTCTGCTTCGCTACCAGGTTGTTCCAACCTACAGGCATCTTGTTCTCCTTAACTTACGTTACGCCCCTTACGGGGCTTAATGGTGGTGATGTTTTTAGAGTCTCCCCCTTCGGGGGAAGCGTCGTACCTTAAACCTTATTGCCCCCTTCGGGGGCTGAGGACAACGGTCACCTAGCACCAACGCACGAGCGTAAGCGAGTGCGTCATCCTAATTCTTTATTAAAAACGTGAGGACCCCCGAAGGGATCCTCACGTGGTTCTTTACAGGAACATCGCCGGCTGCTTGCGCTTCAGCTCCGCCTGGAGCTTGGCGCTGTCACGTCCGTACCTGTTCTGCATGGTCTCGTAGGTGAAGCCAGAGGCCTTGGCGTTCTCGGCGGCTTCGCGGTTGCTGGCCGAGTTCTCGACGAAGCGGTCCTCCACGTAGGAGTAGGGCAGGGAGTACTCCTGGCCCTTCACCCTGCGGAAGACGAACTTGATCCCCTTCGACTGGTCGTTGGTCGTCTCAGCCATCGTCTTCCTCCAGGACTTCGTCGATCTGCTTGAGGTAGGAGGTGTAGGCGGCGACGATTCGCTCGCGGCGACCCTCCTCCTGCTTGTTGAAGCGGACGCAGATCTTGACGGTCTCCACCAGCTTGGGACCGAGCACGTCAGCCTCGTTGACGAGAGCGGACGTGAAAGCCTCACGTTGGGCAGTTGCGATGCGAAGAAGGCTACGAAGCATTCTCTTCCTCCGGGGTGATGTCGGCTCCATCACGGAGACGAATCAGGCGTGGTCCGACCCAACAGGCGTTGCGGTCAGCACACTTGGTTGCGTCGTAGTTGCCGCGTCGGTCCAGAATCGGAAACGAGCGGTACGACGAGCCGGTGTAGTTGCCGGCCTCGGTCTCTTTGCCGATGAAGGCGCGGAGCACGAGTTCCTTGTTCTTGCGGCCCTTCACAGGACGCATGAACTTCCGAACGATCAGGCAGGCCTTGGGGTCTGCCAGGTTTGCGTTGTATCCCATCAGTTCCTCCGGTAGCTGAACCGCGTGTTGAACGTGGCCTTGCCTCGGGTGAACGTCATCGGAACCTGACGCAGGTCGTGACTCGCTCGGAAGCCAGCCACGAGGGGATCTTGACCTTCGGGAATGAACACATCCACGGAGGTCTGCTTGTGCTTCGGATGATCCGAGTACACACGGTACGAAACGTGACGACGAGCCATCGTTTCTCCTTAGTTATGAAGCGTCAGGGGTGAGCCCACGGAACTGTGGACCCACCCCCATACTTCAGGAAGTCAGCTTCTTGCCCTAGATGGGCGAGTCGGGAGTGCTGACGGACTCCTTCGAGGGCTTGCGAACGACCTCGGGACCCGACGGAGCCGGAGCCGCCTGAGCCTGACCCGCCTGGAGGGCGGACATCAGCTGCGAGAACTGAGTCGTCAGGGTCGCGACCTGCTGCTCCAGGTTCGAGGTGGCCTGCTCCTGCGCGGACGGCTGGTTGACCCAGATGTGAGGCATCGGGGACCAGTTGTCCTCACCCTTGAACCGGGTGGACAGGCGGACCGTGGGCTCCAGACCAGCGGCGCGGAGGGCGTCGGCAGCCTGGGTGAGGGCACGGCACTTGGCCTCGTCATCGGAACCCCGGAGGGAGCCGAAGGTGACGTGACAGTTGCCACCGTGCATCGCGAACTTGAACGTGCCGGGAACGGCAGCGGTGACCGTGTCGGTGACGGCCTGAAGGGAAATCTTCACTGGGTGTACTCCTTAGTACGGTTTTACTTCTTGCTTACAGTACGGACGGTTGGACTAAGCCGAGGCTCGTCGTTCCCGCATCTTCTCGTCAACTCGCTCCTGCAACGCAGCCTGAGCTTCCGCGATCTTCCCCTGGAGCGCCTCGTAGGTGCCCTGGGAGATGAGACCGATTCCTGCGAACAGGGCCATCGGGACCATCACGATCATGAGGAACAGGTACAGGCACTGCTGGATCGGCGTGAACTTCACGATCAGACCAACAGCGGTCGCACCGACGATGAGCTTGGCCCACCACGGCATCGGAGCAAGGGACTTGTCTTCCTTGTTGGGCATGAGCCCTCCTGCTGAGACAAGGCATCATCGCCAGGTCATCACCCCGCAACGAGCGTAAGCGAGTCTTATTGGCAAGAAGCGAGGGTGCCCAGCCGAAGCCAGACACCCCCGCAGGAGAAACCACCACCACGTCACGAGCGTACGCGAGTGTTATGCGACTACATGCTTTCCGCAGCGATCTTGGCTTCGCGGAGTCCACAGCCGGTCTGCATGCGGATCAGCTTGATGACCTGGATCTTCTTCATGGTCGGGATCGTATTCCCCAGTTCGTAGACGGCGATGACTGGAATCTCTGCGTTCTGCGTTCCTGCAATCGAACGAATGATCGCGTGGATGTCGCGATCATCAACATCGAACGCCTTGCACAGGTGAATCAGTGCCGCCAAGGCCTTCTTCGCGTTGGCTCGGGAATCGATGAAGTGACTGAAGTTGATTTCCATCTTGTTCCTTATTATTGAGAAGGTTGAGCCATATCGAAGACTCTACCTACAACCTTGATCCCAGCATTGCGCGGATTACGCTGTGGTCCTACTCGTGTTCCGATCCGGTTTCGGAGGGGGAGTACGGGCCTTATTTGCTTTTATGGGTACCTACTTCGAACAGGACGCGAGTCCTCGGTGTTCTTTTTGGTTCAGCTGTAGACAGAGTCTTCGACACGACGGGTGAACGTGGCTCCATGAAGGCGTGACACTCACAGGACGGAAAGCGAGTCATTGCCTGCAGAGGGAGCTGTTCATCTCACCACCACGTAGCGAGTGTAAGCGAGCACTTATTTATTGCACCCAGCTGAGCCCACCCAGACAGGGCAGGCTCAGCGGAGGGACTAGTAGGGGAAGCCCAGCTCGTACAGCTCTTCCATGGTGTCGGCCAGCTGATCCAGCAGGACAGCGATTCGACGCTGGCGTGCGATCTCCTGACGGATGGTGTAGATGAGTTCGAGCAGCAACAGGTCCTCGTACGTCAGGATGACGAAGTTCGGTTCGTAGTCGGTCATGGTTTCCTCGGTGAGAGTTGTTCGGAATTACCACGATCCAGCGAGCGTAAGAGAGCTTGTTTATAATTAAGTAGGGAGCGGCCGAAGCCACTCCCTACAAGCTGTTAGTACGATGGGCACAGCTGACCCACTACCGTCTTTATTAATGCACTCCAATGCGGTAGAAAAGGAGTACATGGTTAGCGTGATTGCTAACTAGACCACGTCCATGCCGTTGATGCACGCCTCGATCTCGCGGTCAGCCTTCACCATGTGGAGGTAGTCCGAGAGCTTGATGGGCCGAATCTCACCGAGGGCGACTGCGTTCAGCAGTGCCTGGATGTTCTCGACTTCCATGTACGGTGTGACGCTGGTGGTCGCTCCGTCCCACTTCTCGAAGCGGGTGCCGAACTCGTGCTCCTCGGCGTCGGCCAGGACACACCAGTCTCCGTCCGAGTCGAAGATCGCGACCTCCATCTCGGTGTAGTCGGTGTAGGCACACCAGTCTCGCGGCTCGGAGTAGTGGTAGTCCGAGGCCTGCACCGAGAACTTGTAGCCTCGGCACTTCAGCGGCTCGGCGTGCGCAGCGGTACCGGGCACCCGGAACAGCTTCGTCTGGAAGTTGGCCACCATGCGGAGCGCCGCGCGTCGGGCCTTTCGTCGTTGGTATGCGTTCATCGTCCCATCCTTTGGTTGTGGGAGTCGTTGAAGAAGGAGGACAGCCGACGAATCGGAGTCCCAGTGGAGCGCTGGCAGATCCAGCACTCACCATCGATGTACGTGGTGGTGAAGATCTCGTAGTGCGGAGGCGTGGTCTTCTTGGTGAAGAGCCGCTTCAGTCGTGCGAACATGGTGTCTCCTGGTTGAAGAGTGCAGGACTCACGAGGGATTCGAACCCCATCCTAAGGCCGGATTGCTTCCAGTGCGCGCGCGTGCAACGTAGAATCCTGCACAGCGTAGCGAGCGTCAGCAAGCATTATTTATTAGTTCTAGGGAGACCACCCCGAAGAGTGGTCTCCCTAGTTCTCCTAGCCGCAGCTAGCCTTGTCCCGGTGTGCTAGGAACGATGCTTTGAGCACCGCCACGAACTCCGAGTCGCTCAGACCCGTGCTCGTGCCACCAGTACTGCCGAAGTGGTTGTGCATCAGCACCTCCGGACAGATGGGCAACTGCTCTTCTGCCGTACAGTTGATCGACACCACCTCGTAGTTCCCCGGCAGCGGAGGAAGCGAGTTGTCACCATCTTCCGCCAAGACAGCGGAGGCGTAGATGATGATGGTTGCGGAGCCAGCGACCGACTTGCGACGTGCGAGCGTCGTAACGGTCTTCCTGGGAGCCTCACCCTCACGGCGAGCCTCGAACTTGCCGACCAGCAGATCTCCTTCGACCAGCGTCACCTGGTTGGAGAAGAAGCCCTTGGGGTTCACGGGAACCTCGTAGACTCCAGGTCGGTATCCCTGCTGAGTCTCAGGGTCGAACGACTCCGCGACCATGTCCAGCAGGCAGATGTGCGAGCCACGGAAGTGGCTGAAGCGTGATGCCTCAACCTGCCGCAGCACGAACGGGTTCATTCCAAACGTGTTTCCCACGTTACCTCCTTGGTTGTGAGGACGAAGCCTCAAGTCCTAGCGAGCGTCAGCGAGCTTATTAAAAGAGAGAGGCGAACCCCGTAAGGTCCGCCTCTCGTCTTCTCTTCTCCCTGCTTCAGGCTCCGGTCACGACGTAGGTTGCGGCGGGCTGGGCGTACTTGCGCACGTCCTCGATGTCCAGTTCCTTGCCACGCAGCTCGGCGGGGAGGAACAGCCCCACCGTTGTGAGGGTCTTGCACTCCACTGCAAGGTGGAGCGGCAGCCCGGAGGTGACGACGTCACGCCCTGCGATCTCCGCGACCGTGGCGTGCTCGACGACCTCGTCGTCGGACTTGCAGACTCCCTCTTCGACAAGGTACTGGAAGTACGCGGGGTGGCGGGTAACAACGATCATGGTATTCTCTCCGTGTGGGACCGACATGGTCCCAGCACCCTCCAGCGAACGTAAGAGAGCTTGTGGTTCTTTTTTATTAAAAAAGAAGAGAACCTCCGTCGAGGTTCTCTTCTCCCATCCATTGGCGTGAATGTATGCTTGAGTTGCTGCCCGAGATGCCACCTCGGCGCCACCTATGAACCGCTCGACAGAATCGGAAGAGTAGTCCTCCCGACCCAGCTGTACATCACTGTTGTCGTGCGAGCAGGCTGATCAAGACCTGCACAGCCCAGCGAACGTAAGAGAGCGTTCTTTATTAAAAAGAAGAGAGCCACCCTGAAACAGGTATGACTCTCAACTCCAACGAGCATGCGGCCTACGTCCCCAGACGACACACACTGTGTCTGGTACTCCACACGTAGGAGGTGTGCTTGCAGAATGCAACTGGTATGGTTCCAGCCTCGCGCTCCCGTTGATCGTTAGAGGTTTGTCTCTAGCTCTCACAATCCAGCGAGCATAAGCGAGCTTGTTTATTAGAAAGTGCAGAGGGGATTCGAACCCCTCGGAAAAGGTCGTTTGACATGCGGTAGAGCCCTAAGGCACTGAGGCTCAGCATGCATCCGACCCAAAACCAGCTCCCTGCCCAGGGTACTAGTCACCGTCTCAGAACCAAACCCCCATGTCGATCCAGACAGGCCTATCTGGATTTCGGGAGCCCGAGGACTGCACTACCCCGTAGCGAGAGTAATCGAGCTTGTTTATTCGATTAGTTGAGGCACCACTAGGATGCCTCAACCTCAGTACTTTGACTTGTGCTTGGGGTGGCGCGCAACCTTCCCTTTCCCCTTACCAGACCCACGAAGACTCTTATTCTTCATAGGACCAGCAGATGACCGGAACTTCGCATTGACGGCATGCCAGTTACGAGGCTTCTTCACGTACACCTCCAAACGAAAAGAGTGGGAAAGAAAAAGGCGAGGCCCGATTGGGCTATGCCAGCACCACCTAGCGAGCGTAAGCGAGCCTGTCGTCGTCGCGGAGGAATGGTGGCGTGAGAAGAGGCCTGTGTGCGGAGGTCGTCGTTAGTACCAAATAAAAGAGTACTGGAGGGGAGACCTTTCGGCCTCCCCTCCATCTCAATCTAGGCCATCTTCTCGTTCACTGCGGCCTGGACCGCTTCGAAGATCTTCTCGACCGTCTTCGGGCCGATGCCATCACCACTGGTCATGTTGCCAAAGTGCATTCCGGGGTTCCCCTCAGGACCGTAAGGCATGATGCAGTGCATGATGTACCACAAGTCCTGGTTCGACTTCAGCAAGGGCTTGATGATGTCGAGCATCTCTTCCTTCGAGATGCTCTTGCGACCGTTGTTGTACCAGTAGAACTCGCTCGCAACGCAGTTCTGGTAGCGGTTGGTGAGTCGGTCTTCCTTCATTCGCTGTTGCCACGTAGTCATGTTCTCTCCTAGGTGTGCGGGTTGTATATCACACCGTAAAAGAAAAAAGACCAGGGCGGGGAGGCCGAAGCCTCCCCACCCACTACTCACGACTCTACCAGTGCAGACCCTTGAACGGGGCCAACGGGTTGTCGTTGTTCGGCACGCGGACCCACTTCCAGGGTCGGTCCGTCTTCTTCCGGTTCTTGGACCCGAACTTCCACACGTGACCCTGCAAGGCCTGGAAGAACCGGTGACCGGGGTGGTTCTCCGTCTTGTACGTGCGGTTCAAGGAACCCCAGTAGTAGACATCGAACAGCGCGGCCTCGGCCTCCTCATCCCAGTACAGGTTGTTCAGCAGGTTGTGAACCTGCCGAAAGCGACGGCGGCGCTCCTCGGGCCCCCTCGCCTTGCCTTCCCACTGGAACACGTAGCCCCAGAAGCGGAAGGCGTCGCGAGCATCGATGTCGGAACCAGGGGTCCAGACCTTGACAGAGTTAAGCTTGCTAACGATCATGGCGTCTCTCCTTCGGGTGTCATTACCCATCAAAGAAAAAAGACCTGAGGTGGCACCCCTATTGGTGCCACCTCCCGCAGTAAGGGAGGAGCCGAAGCTCCTCCCTTACTTCTGACTAGCTGTGACGGCTCGTGGGCCAACCGAGTTCACGGTTCACGGACCACATGATGTCCTTCACAACACTCTCAGCATCCGAGCCCTTGGTCTTCCTGACCTCGGACACGACCTTGCCTTCCATGAGGGTAGTGCAGTCCTTGCACTTGTGCAGCTCCACACCAGTGACTTCCTGGTGCTTCACGCTGGACGAGATGGTCTCAGCCAGCGCGTGGAACAAGTTCCCGTTCTTGCCGGTATCAACGCGGTGCTGCAGCCACGCCATGATGGCGTCCATGTTCTCAGCTGCGAACTCACACCGATCGCTGTGCTCCAGGTTCAGCGCAACCAGGACGGGCGAACCCTCCCAGCACACAGCCCGGAACGCTGCAGTGACAGCCCGGTCAGGAATGTTGCCATTCTCATCCCGCTGCGACAGCTCGGTGACCCAGATGGTAGCCAACTCTTCGATGCTCAGCATCGAGAGGTGACCAGCCAGGATGGCACGCAGTGCATCCATCTGACGAGCCTTCTCCTCCACATCGAGGCCTGCCTTCATGACAGACAGCGTGGACTTGGCGAACTCGTTGAGACCACTCTTCTCTCGCAAGGTCTTGACGTAGCGCTCCTGAGCCATCGGCTCAACACCACTCATGTCCTGACCTGCTGCTTCCAGCGCTTCGACGACCAGCATCGACATGTCACCGGACTCCTGAGTACCCAGCTGCTCTTCAGCCCAACCCTGCGCCACCTCGAAAGCGGTCCGCGAGCAGTAGTGCACGAGGTTGCCAACAGGCTCCTCGGGCATGTCCCACGAGTCGAGAATGATGCTCTTCACACCATTCGGCTGACGCCAGGACAGAATGTCGTTGAGCTTCATGCCCAACTGCTTCTGCACCCACTTGGTCACCAGGTCCTGATTCAGCATGCCATCATCGTCTGCCCAGTCCATCTCCACCGTGTTACCGGGCTTGATCTTCCAGATTCCAGGCCGAACTTCTTCGTAGTTGCTCGGATTGGATGCCTGACGCGGGTCCGTCCACAACGGAATCCGCTTGGCACAGTCGATGTACTCCTGAGTCAGGTGAGCCATGCTCAGACCGTGAACCCGCTTGCCAATCGCCAGGAACGCCGCTCCCCAGAAGGTACTCAGACCCACCGGACCACGACCATCCTTAGCCACCAGCGCACGACCCTCAGCACTGAGGCTGTGCAGCTCTTCCAGCCGGTTGTCCTTGTTCTCACCCTTGACAGGCTCAATCAAGTACATGGCGTCCGGCTTACCAGGCAGCATGGAGATACGCTCCTTGTAGAACTCCACAACCCGAGGGTCCGAGTTCACAATGACCACGTCTCCATCGTCGTCACCCTGCATGCCGATCTCCAGATCGTCAGGGTGGAGCCAGATGGCGTTCGGGACGTGCTGCATGCCGTCTTCCGTCTTGAGCAGGTGATGCTCGGACGGCTCGACCACACGCACAACACGCAGACCCTGAGGCAGGACCATCGGGAACCGAGTGATTCCAATGGTGTCTCCCGGCAGGTACACGCGCTGCTTACCCTTCATGATGGAGGGCAGGACACACGTTCCAGGCTCCAGCGTTGCATCCAGAATGGACACGAAGCCATCACCCTTCTTACCAGCTCCCTGGTTGATGAGCCAGAGCCGCTGCCCCAGCGCCTTCTGCACCTGCTTCATGATGAAGCGCAAGCTCAGCGGGTCAATGCCGAGCTTCTTGCACAGCTTGCGAGCGAAAGCAACGTTGTCGCTCTGAGCACAGGCCGAATCCAGCAGCTTCTCGAAGGTCAGCTTCTGGAACGCTTCTTCCACCCACTCGCGAATGATTTCACGAGTACGAGGCGTGTCCTCTACACGCTCAAGGATTTCGAAGCACCAGGAGTAAGGAACGATCTTGTCGAAGACGTTCGTCACACCCAGGTCCAGCACCATCCGACCCTCATCCAGCCACCGACGAGCTTCCTGCGACTCGTAGGTACCGAACTCAGCCTCAGCCATCTCCAACGTGTGGAGAGCCTGACCATCAGAGACCTTCTTGGCAGCACGCTTGTGCTTCGCCTTTGCCGTCTCCTTCAGCAGCCCCTTGATCTGGAGCCAGTCCACCTGGATCTCGGGGTTGCCTTCAGCGTCCGTTGCCGACTCGCTCGGAACCAGGATGCCCTTGATGAAGCATCCCAAGTCAGGGTTCCATCCACGAATCTGGATGCAGGGACGAGGACCATGTCCGCTGTAGCCCAGCTGAGCGAACAGCGGGTGGTTCGGGTGGATGTTGCCACGCCCATCAGCACCAGCACTCTTGTTGCCATGCTGCAGGTGAACGAACCGAACCTCGACGCGACTGTGACCGTTGGCCACGAGAGGCGCGCACAGACCCTTGACGTACGCCCTGAAGTCGATGGCCTTCGGAAAGGTCTTCGCCAACAGGGGCACGATCTCACGGTGGACGATGTGCTTGCGGTTGACCAGCATGTGGCCATCACGAGCAACTGCCTGATGAATGGCAACCGGCAGATCGTCACGCTGCTCATCGGCAGGCATGTCGTTCTTCAGCTGGACACTCGGCATCGGCAGATCCGGGAACATCCGGTGCAGGAGCCCAGACAGGCTCACGAACCGAGTGTAACGAGTACGAACCTTCGGACCCTCAGGCATCATCTTCTTGTACACCACCAACAGGAAGCTAGTGATGTAGGATTCGACACGAGCCCTCAGGGAGCGAGTGCGCCGGTTCACAGCGCGCTCTTCCTTTCGAGCGTCGAGTCGTCGGTTGTGGTCTTCCACTTCTTCCGCCTTCTTCGACACGATGAGGTCTCCCTCATCGAAGAGAGACTGAACTTTCGTCCAGTTGAACAGACCGGTCTCCTTGGCATTCCAGGAGGCCATGGTCACGATAGAGGGGTGCCATTCCTCATTCGGCACCAGGGTGATGGACTCTTCCATTCCGATAATCTCGAAACGGGTGGTGTCCGGGTTGGCTTCGGAGATGAGGCCGACGTGACCCATATCCTTGTTGAGGTTAGAGGGGATCCAGGTGAGGATTCCCTTCGGGTTTGTGGCAGCCTTCACGCCATACAGTCGCTTCTTAGCGACGAAGACGAGCAGGCTGATCGCGAGGGCGAACAGACGCTTGAAGTTTTCCAACTTCTAGCTCCTAACGAACACACAGGTGGTTCGAGAACGTATGACGTCGTGTGTTAGAACGCCGTACATTCGGTATCATCAAAGAAAAAAGCTCAGGGCGACGGGTCCGAAGACCCGCCACCCCATCACCTTGCCTAGCAGTCGCACTCAAAGAGACAACCGCAGGCCCACTTGGTGGCGGTAGCGCCACCACCAGTGAAGGGAATTACTCTTTTCTTCACCTTCACCGGCTTCACCTTCTTGACACGCCTCTCCTCGGGCGCATCCTCACACGGGGGACACACATACCGCTTTCCAACGATATGCATGTCCCCCAGGCAGTCACCGCAGACCACTAGAACGGAAGCGGTCCCACCTTGCAGAAGGCCTCATAGGCCTTCGCTCGGTGGCCAGGGGGGAGGACCATGATGTCCTCAATTCCCCACTCCTTGCAGAACGTGGAGCGCCAGCTGTATCCAGGGTACAGCTGCAGCCACATCCACTGGATGTCGTCACGGTGCATGACTTCCAGCTGAGTACGGAACTCAGCATCGAGCACCTCGGCCATCTTGTCCGCCTCGGTCTGGACCACGTAGTCGTGATCGGCAACCTGCTGGAGGATCTCCAGGCGACGGACCTTCAGGTTGAGCTTGGCGTTCTCACGCTTCAGCTCGTTCACCATCTCCGTGGCACCGAGCCAGTTCAGGATCCGGGCCTTCAGGGAAGCACGCGCCTTGCGGTACGTGGCGACGGTGAGGTTGGCGGCAGCACCAACCCCAGCGACCAGCAGCAGCAGCAGGGCGAAGAGCCCCATTGCCAGGGCCAGGAAGCCCTTGGCGACCGCCTTCCCAGCGGAACGGACGTTCTCCTTGCGGGCCTGAGCCCACGAGGAGAGCGCGGCAGGGCGAGTGGCGAACCACTCCTGGGTCTTACCCCAGAAGCGGTTCATGTAGGAGGCCTTCTCCATGAGGGCCTCCGCGAGGTAGGCAACACGCTCGGTGTTACCAGAGAACACGGCAGCCGTCAGGCTGCGCTTGGCGATGCTCATCAGGCCGTAGCCGATGAGCAAGAGGAGGACAGGGAGCACGCACACAGGCAGCTCGTAGTTCACGAAAGCGGACATTACTATCTCCATCTATGCACTTCATCGTGCGGGGTAGCACCAGAACGGTGCTGGGTGCCCTTAACCCTGGGCGCTAGGTGTGTCAGGCCAACTTACTTCCTGACCACAGAGATTCTTTGGTTGGTTAGACCGGGTTTCAATCGCACGGAAGGTGCGGTATCTCTGCTATGACCCTTGCCTGGATGTTTCGGCCTCCAGGCCCGCCGACCCTAGGTATCCCCCTAGGATCCGGTATTCTCATAGGCCTTCAGGGGTTGTGTGTGTGGAACACCCCTTACTACACCTTAGTCGCTACGCAGTGAGACCTACGTATGTACACTTACCTGTGGTGTACCCGGTGACTGTGTGCGTTGCACACACAGGAGCCGTGGTGGGCGCTACCCACACCACATGCTCAGTCCTTCTATTAGGTGGACCACGTACCTCCCCTCTCTTAACGGGTATGAGAGGGGTACCCATAGCCAGGTGTCACCCTGTTAGTACACTCACCATGTGTGGGGCAGGGGTTGCTATGCCCTACCCTACTAGGTGGTGACCTATCCCATGCACTAGGTACATGGGGCTACACGACAGCTACATCAGAGCCAACCTATACGCATACCGATTCATGCTGGGTACGAGCCCACGATACGTATAGGATGGTAGCCCACGGGGACTACAGGTACGACTACGGCCCTACTGCTACCTGCACACTGGTGGTGTGTAGGTGACGGTGGTACCGCACGCTATCGTCAGAAATAAAAAAGCGCACTGCCTTGCGGCAGTGCATCTTTTTTACTTGTTAGAGGTTAGGAGTTAGCTGATGTCCTCGTCCCGAGAGGACAGGCCTCTTGCATGTCTCTATCTCCATGGTGCTTCAGCGCACCGTTGAAATAAAAAAGCTGGATTAAACCGGGGTGGGCTCGAATGAACGGTACTCCCAAAATGACACAACACTAACCTGGTCAAATCTCCTATATATCCTCTACCAACCCTAGTACTGCAAAATATATTTTCACAATAATTTCGCCTACTTAGAGACAAAGACTTCTGACAAGAATCGCGGCCCAAACCCCAAAATATAAATAATCAAAATTGACTTTCCCTATATGTCGAGCTTAGACTTGACTTCTAAATGTAAACTGCTTCGCAGTTTAGGAGGCAAAATGCTTAAGCGACTGTTCAACTTCATAGTCCCTCTCTACCTCATGGTCTCAGACTGGAGAGCTAAGAAGCTTGGCCTACCTCCCTTTGACAAGCTGCACAAGCCTCTACCGATCAAGTTCGACTTTGTCTTCAAAAACGCGCACATCCCCGAACCCTGTAGCATGACTTTGGCTAAAGCATTAGGAGAGGTTTACGAAGGTGATCTTCCTGAACACGGCCCATACCCTGAGCACATCATTGGCAACATCCGTCGTACCAGATACAGCAAGGTGCATACGATCGAGATGGATGACGAAGAGGTAGATCTAGACAAAATCATGAGACTTGTACATAAAGAGACGAACAATCCAAGCGAATACGTACCACCACATATGGACGGATTCGCAATTCCTGACGGAATTGATGTGTTTGTGAATGGTGTCAAAATAACCTGGGTAATTCCCGATCAGCGAAACAGAAACTAATGCGTAGAATCATGCAGGTCTCCACAGACCTCAACGCACTGAAAGCAGCGTCAGACAAACTAAATGGATTCCATTGGACTCGATACAAGCCCATTGCAGACCACAGCGATTTTGGAGAAGAGTGTCGTTATGCAAAGAAGTCCTTCGAACTCGGCGCACACCAATCCCAGGAGCTAGTCCTACTACTACAAGATATTGCGGCTAAGAGTGCAGCTCTAGCAGAGGAGATTAGTAACAATGGGTAAACCACTAGGAGGCTATCCGAATATATCGGCTGGAAGGATCGGCAAAACTACAAAAGTAAAAGTAGGTCCAGCTCCCCCGAAAAAGAGCGACCTGAAGCCGTACGCATCCAGGCCTAAGACTCAGGTATTAACCGGAGCCGTACACCCTAAGAAGAAGAGGCGCTGAGAGCGCTTCTAAGCGCTCCGAGCATTAAACCTACAGAGGCACAAGCATGACTGAGGTAAGAGGCATACACAGCGACCTGGAGTACCCTGTAGACGACTTACAGGAGTTCTCATTAGAGGTGGTAAGAGATGCGTTGGAGAATTGGTTGGAGGGAGTAAAATTTACGAGCTTCGCCTCGACCCCATCGAATCACCAAAACCCATTTTTTGAATTGTTTAGAGATGACTGATCAAACATACGAAGTTCTTCACGAGACGCTGAACGCGCTCTACGGAGAAGAGAATCCAAGCCAAGAGGATATCTGTGCTTACGTTGCGAGTTACGCAACAAAGGTTATGGATGCCGTAGGTGTGGACCGGCACTACGAGGCGCAGCCAAACACTTTTCTAAAGCTGGAAGGTACCGATTTCATTGGGTATTCGATTTTCGAGAATATCGAATGGGACGGCGAGGCCCTGGTAGTCCCCTACATCCAGCTGGTAGAGAAGGTGGCTGCCCCTACTCCGAATCGAAAGCGGATTGAGGTACTTGTTGACGGCGCAAAGGTGGGAGAGGCTACCGACTTCAAGGAGACAGACCGAAGGCGTACTCCTGCGTACGAAATAAATCGACAGCTGTTTACGCACCCTGATCGAGCGCTCTTTGGAGAGTTCCTCCAGGAGTACGAAGCAGAGTTTATCGAGACGGGGGCTAACGCTAATGGTGATTTGCTTCCTGGTGTAGACCAGTTTGACCCAATGGCAGCTTTTGGTACGGAGTTCCCTCCGTCGCCAGCACCCAGAGACCTACGCAATCTTAGGTATGGAGAGTACGTACCAGAGTTAGACCCGTTCCTAATGGAGCGAGTGTTGAAGAGTCAGACGGAGACTCGACCTATTTACACGATGGGCTCACCTAATCTAACTGCAACGGTTCCCGGAAAGACTACACACTACGTTGACGACTACTTAGTTGATACAATGGTATGGGAGAAGGTTCGCAACTTGCAGACAGCTTCAGCTCCTGGAGGGCTAGAAGCCGTAACGGCGGCGCGACGCAATTGGAATTTTCGCAATGACCAGGCACAACGAGAGATTACTAACGGAGAGTTTTGATGACTACTAAGAGAGATGAGGTGCAGGAAATCATTCTGCTTCCAACAAAGCAAGAACTTCGTGCCCAGGTCACAGATGTGGATGATAGTTATCTGAACTATCTGGACCATCTCTCTCCAGAGAAGCGCGAGAGGGTAATCAACTCTGCGAACAGGACTAAGATGGGACTACATAACGTAGCCCCCATCACCTGCCTTGGGCCTGAGAAGTGTCCTTTCTTCGAGAAGTGTCCGATTCCGGACCGGGACGAACATGGCTTTGCGAAGCAGGGGCTGCTTACAGACTATCCGATTGGGAGAGGCTGTGTACTAGAGCAGTTCTTCATGCAGCAGAAGCTTCATGATTACCTCGTATACTTGGATATCGATCCTAACAATCCTATTGAAGTAAGCCTGGCTAACGAGCTAGCTACTATCGATCTATACAAGAATAGGTCTCTGATCCTGATGTCTATTGGTGACAAGCAGGGCGAGGGGCGCGATTTCATGAAGATTGACGTCACTGGATTCTCTGAATCTGGCGACGCTTCAACGGTGAGCAAGTTGCACCCAGCTGCGGAAATGTTGGATAAGCTTGAGCGTCGTCGAGAGAAGCTACTCAACTCCTTGCTTGAGACTCGTAAGGCTAAGAGCGATTGGTTGCTTAAGCTTGGCGATCCTCAGAAGGAAGGTAAGATTCTCAGTGAAATCAGAACGCTCCGAGAGGCTGTCTCAGAGCTTGGGCTCAAGGAGCCATTACAGCTAACCGTGGGGGACCCGGAAGAGGAGATTCTGCTCGATGACTAAGACCGATGTATTAAGGATTAGCGGGTACGATGAGGATTATAAGGGCTTCGCCCAGTCACAACGAAAAGAGAACTACAAGAGTGGGCTAGTACATGCAGAATGTGGGCGGCAAACGGGCCGCACCACACTGCAGGCGGCAAATATTGTTTCCAGATTGCACTGGAATGAAAACTATACTGAGGTTGTCTGCGTGGCTCCAACCATGCAGATTGCCGACTGGCTGCGCATAAAGATTAACGGTATGCTTGAAGCTACGAAGCTCCCTCGGAGGATTAGCCTCACAGCTGTTTCTCAGCCGGAGCGACTCAAAGGCTTGAACACGTTCCGAACTATCATCGCTCCTGACCACACCTTATACGAGTAAGCCATCATGGACCGAGGTCTATCGCTGCTACAAAACGCAATTCTGCTCGATACTGAGACCATGGGTCTTCAGCGTGGTAGTGGTTTGCATGAGTTGGCGATTTTCGACCTACAGACCAAGAAGGCGTACGAGTACCTCTTCAAGCCTAACCTAGTAGTAAGTATGGGTGGGCCGAAGCAGGATATCCTTCAGCTAGCGACTACCAGATACGACGTTACTAGGAGGCACCCAGGTATTGGTAAGAACTCTACTTGGAGGGATGTGATTATCGCCCAGCTAGAGATGGCGAAGGGCGAGAAACCGGGTGCACTAAAGAACATTAAGCAGGCTGCTCTTATTGAGCAGCTGTCTAAGATTGATCCGTTCCAGGCCCACATGTTAGCGACTGGAAAGTCTCCGGCATATGGTGGTGGCTCTGAGCCCGTTGCACTTCGTATGCAGCGTATTAGAGGCATGGGCGGAAACATTAGCGATATCATTACCCAAAGAACTAGTATTCAAGAAGCTCTGGCACCTGGGTCAGATATGCTTCAGCGAATGAAGGGTAAGACCATCTGGATTGCGAACGCTCCGTTCGAATCAAAGCAGATTGGCGCTCAGATTGCGGCGCTTCCCACAGAGCTATTTGAGCAGGTTCAGGCTGGGACTATCTCTAAGGAAGACGCGCTAGCCGTACAGATGCGGAAGAGCGGGCTACATGAAGGCTTAGCTTCATTCAACCCTCAGACAGCTGACAACCTATACGTGACTGGCAAGGCGGTTAACGCCGCCCGAGCCAGCGCACAGCACTCTGGCGACTGGACCCAGGTCTATGAAGCGTATCTAAGGAATACTGGCGCTGGTGATGTTCGAGACATCATGGACGTACTTAAAGCACAGCAGTCTTATGGTAGGCAGCTAGGCTTATTCAGCGCTCCTGGGCGAGAGTACGGACTCTCGATGGATATTACAGCGCGTCTCTTTGGTTCGACCGAGGCAGACCCAACCCTGGCAACTAAGATGTTCCAGGGTAAAGAGTGGCACCGTGCGGTAGAAGATACTGCAGCTACCGAAGCTTACGTCCTGCGTAAGTCTCTTGAGAGCACTGAAGCTCTACGCCAGGTACAGCTTGGTGGAGTTGCGGGTAAGAAGCTTATTCAGGAAGCTCGTCGAGGCGGCGGCCACCTGCACCAGGCAATGACGTTCCTAAAGCGCCTTGACGTACTAGCTCCAGAACTACAGAGCTTTAACTTGACTAAGCGCTTCGATCGCATGTTCCAGGACTTTGCTACCCAGGGATTCACAGCACAGCACGCTGGGTCCGGAGGTACTCGCGCGATTCAGCAGATGACTCCTGACGGCAAACTTCTTGAGGTCCCTGTAAACCTCGCAGCCAGAGAGACTTTCAAGGATGTAGAGCAAGCCGCTCACTACATTATAAATACTGGGCAGTATGACGCCGCCCGCGTTAGCGGAATTTGGAATCAAATGACCGAACGCCTCAAAGAGGGCGGAGGTCTTAAAATGGAAGGCGGGCGTCTCAAGGTAGGTGAAGCTACAGCATTACAGAGGATCAGCGCAGGCTTCAGAGAAGAGCATGCTGGCATTGGCTCGCTAGACAAGATGATTGCAGACCTTGACGGTGGAGTTGATGAATTCTTCCGTCGTACATCCCTTCCTCAGCTAATAGATAACCTAGATGCGAGTGGAGGCCCGAGACGCACTTCTCGCTTCCAAGGTATGGGTCTCTCTAAGGCGATGAAGGGTGGGGTACTTGCTGCAGCTTCAGTTACTGCTCTGGGATTAGCGTTCGGCAACCGCAATGACCAAAGACCTGATAGCCATACTGTATTCCGCACCCAGAATTATGAGAGGTGGAAGGAGTTCCAGTCGAACTTCGGACATCTGAACGACAACGACAAGGGTTGGCGTTCAGGAATGAATGAGTCAGGCATTGCTGCAGACAGGCGTAAGTTCAACACGGACTTCGGCTCACCTTACCGTGGTCCTTGGACATCTAATGCTGTTCTAATGGACCAGGAGCTTCTTGCTGAGCGTGAGAAGTATATGCGCTCAGTATACGGAGTTAGGCACTACGATCCAGTAGCAGGAGTCTTCGCAGACATCTCCACCCTACGAGCTTTTAACCCTCTAAGGCATGCTAGCTCTATTCCCTCTGGATTCGTTGGAGAAGGTATTGATGCGTCCCAGTACTCCGGGATGAAGGGTAAGAACCTTCTAGGGATTAACCTATCTAGTGGGAATTGGAAGGTTACAGCCGAGGACGCAGACACAGTGTCCGTCGCGCGACGTGGCGTAGTGGGTGCGATTCAGGGCTTCTTCGGAATGAATAAGTACTCGTTCCGACTAGCTGGTATTGACTCTCCAGAAATTAGTCACGGTGCTCGTAGTTGGTACTCGCCCCAGCCACACGCGCACGAAGCGAAGACTGCAATGGAAGCGATTATTGCAGGAGCTGGAAACCTTGAGATTGTCTACGACCCCACCCAGTCTACTTATGGGCGAGGCGTCGGCGTTCTATTTGCAGACAAGCGTAACGTAAACTTTGACCTAGTAAAGCAGGGCCACGCCGCAGCACTACCTTATGGTAGCTGGAAGAAGTCCATGGTTGATTACTCGGTCGCGGTCGCCCATGAGACGAAAGCTAGAGAGGCAGGCCGAGGCCTCCACGCTGAGCCATTCTTCCAGATTTACTATGGTATGTCTGACAAGATGGATCAAAGACTTACGTTTAACACCATCGCTCAGAGGGCACGACTTTCGAAGAACGCTACACTTATGTCAGGCGCATCCCTCATGCGCCAGGCTCAGGAACAGGGTTACGCTGGGGTTAACGACTTGAACGCAGCTGTAGAGATTGGCTCTACGTTGCAGAGAGTTGGAACTTACGATGATTATAGAAACCGTAGCACCTATAGAACCCACCAGGCTCCACACAATAACTATATGTCTGAAATGCTTAGAGACACCTCGGAGTTAATGAAAACTAGGGGCGGACGCCAGCAGGACAAGTTTAAGCACAGGGGTGGCTATGGTAAACTAGATAAGAAGCTGTCACTGGACACAGCGGGTACAACTACGTCAGTATATGCTCGACGCAGTCTTCAGGCCTACAAGGACTACGGTGCAGACGTCGCTGCAGCGAGAGAGAGAAAGCATAGGCGCTCAGTGCAGGCTGCAGCCCAAAGACAGGTAAACCAGAGCGTTTTCAACAGCGCCATCGGCCACCATAGGATGTAAGCATGGCAAACCATTTGGGCAAAAGGCCGGGGGCCCCAGGCTATCAACCATTAGGCACAGGCGAGCTGCTTAGTGGAAACTTCGGTCCGGGTAGTCAGCCGGCGCCGACTGCCAGAGCTACAGCTGGATTTGATCACTATTGGAATCCCTTTAACCAGCCTGGAAGAAGGTTTGGGCAGGGTGGAATTGGTGTTCGCAATATGATCAGGAGTTTTGGCGTTGACTCCTCCTGGGATCGAAACCCAACAGGTACCCCTGGAGTTAGTCCGCACGGGTCTTTAGCAGGGCTAACTGGTAGTCGCCTAGGGGCGCGACTACCTAGTGCAGCCCCCAGTGCGCCCCCTTCTGCAGCAATCGATGCTAGTAGTCTCGAAGCTCCTACACCCGGACTTCGAATGAGAGGCGCTTTGGCGATGCGCGCTGCAGGCGCATCTATGCATACTTCGAATATGAGGGCTCTCAGTGGACCGGGACTACTTCAGCGAGGACGAAACTACGTCCAAGCAGGAGGAATGATGCAGGCTGGGTTCGAGAGAATGGGTGGTCAGCACGCAGCAGGACAAAGCTTTTATCGCTGGGGAAACAGCTTTTATCGAACTGGGGCAGCCCAAGGTGTAATGGGTCCACAAATTCTTGGCGGAGCCTCTGTTCAAAATGGAAACCTCGTAGGTCGTGGGGGCACCTCTCTCATTACTTCTCCTAATGGTCGGCCTATTAGTACTAAATCCATTTCAATGTTTGGGAAGTCAGTAAGTACCTCAGCGTTGATGAGCGGCGCTGGGGTTGCTGGTTCTGCGTACTACATGTACCTAGGCTACAAGGGTGAGGTTACTGGTCATACCGGAATGCATGGAGCCTTTGACGCAGGCACCATCGATTTGGCAACGATGTCTGGTGTTGCTCGCTTCTCGTCAGTGGCAACAGCGGTCGGCGCTGGCGTAGCTACGAAGAAGCTAGGCTTTATGCGAACCGCAAGTGTATTCCTGGCAGCCTCGATCGGAGCAAGTGCGGGACACGGCGCGATGGGTATTCCAGGTTCGTTCGCTGGTGGTTACGTCGGTGCCAGCCTTGGGCGGGCACCGTTAAGACTCGCTGCCGCTGGTGCAGTAGTTGGTGGAACAGTAGCTGTAGGTAAGGGAGGCTACAACCTCCTCAAGACCGGCTATCGTAAGAGAGCCGCGTCTAGAGGCATTGATACTGCTGGAGACATGGCTTCGTTCTACACTCAGAACGCAATGACTATGAGGGCACGGGCCGTAAGCGCAATTCGAAATAGCCATACCAACGCTCGCTCTGCTCTTGGCCAGGAAGCCAGCTTCATGCACACTAATAAGAACTACTTCAGTCCTTACAGGAGGTAAGATGCCTACTCTTTTGGCGCGACTGCCAGTCCGTTTCCAGTGGACACTTCACAACTTGGTTGCGCACCCTCTTAGTGAAATTTTATTCCAGCTAGGTCTAGAATCTCGGGGCGACTGGGTCCACGATATTACCGTACCTCTGCACGTACAAGGCGAGGGTAGAGGATGAATGAAGTCGAACGCAAAGCTGCAGTAGACAGACTCTTTGTTATTAATGAGTATGGCTACAAGCACCAGAACCCTGCCGCTGTACCCGACCCGGAGCTAGTTGAACACTACTCTAAAGAGTACGGTATCCGCACGGATCTGCACCGCACATGTACCAATTGTCAAATTCGCCAGATCGAAAAGTACAAAGAATTCGGTGAAGGTCAGCCCTTCAGCGTTAAGTGCGACGGAATCGCCAAGAGTTTGCCGAGGGGTGCGGCAAGAAAACTCAAAGAGATCTCTGCCTCCTCCGACGTGCCCTATGAGAGGGCTAAGAAGCTTATGCTCTCCACGATTGACCCAGTCGCTTGGATTGAGCTGATGTTCGGCTTTACCGACGAAGATGCTGAGTGGAACATTCGTAACTACCAGAAGGAGCAGATTCGCTGTACTGCGAACCGAGTGGTTATTCGAGAAGGCCGTCGTACTGGGAAGACTTTCGCTATGGCGTTAAAGCTTCTCTACCATGTCTTCAACTCAGAGGTTAGTAGAGGTCGAGACTCGGAGGGTAACGTAACTACACGTGGCCCGCATATCATGATCATTACTCCGTTCACCATGCAGCTAACTAACATCTTTAATGAGATGGAGCAGCTACTTAAGAGGAACACTGATCTAAGGAACGAGTGTACATCTGGTACTGGTGGCAGCCTCTACGTAAAGACTCCAAACCACAAGATGAGTTTCATTAATGGAGCAATGATTCAAGGGTTCGTCTCAGGAACCGGCGTTAAGGACGACGGTTCCGGTGGTGGAACTATGCGTGGACAGTCCGCAGACATTATCTATCTAGACGAGATGGATATGATTCCCGAGGAGATTCTAGACAAGGTAATCACGCCGATTCTTGCTACGTATCCAACCACCATCATGTATGCGACCTCTACCCCGATTGGAAAGAGAGGTAAGTTCTATCAGTGGTGTCTAGAGAGGCCGGACTTTAAAGAAGACTACCTGCCCTCGACGATGATTCCTCACTGGGAAAGCGTTAAGCACGAGTTCGAGAGTGACGGAACTAAAGAGTCATTCGCTGCAGAGTACATGGCTGAATTCATTGACTTCGGCTTTGGCGTATTCAGGCCTTCCTGGATTGCTAAGTCTAAGGCGGATTACGCATATGCAGACGTAGACGCGCCTGGCTTCTGGAGGAAGCAGGGTGTTAAGGACCGCGCCAATATGATCATTGCTATCGGTATTGACTGGAACAAGAACGCTGGATCAGAGTTCTTCGTGACCGGCTTCTCTACGGATGTGGGTCTATGGTTTGCGCTGGAAGCGGTTAACATTCCGGCGTCTAAGTTTTCCTCTAAAAGATGGAAAGAGGAAGTAATTCGACTTAACGCCAAGTGGAAGCCAGACTGGATTTATGCTGATGAAGGTTATGGTCATACAATCATCGAGGACCTAAAGCTCCATGCTCACAGAGTTAAGATGAAGGCAAAGCCGAATGTCATTGACCAGCAGACAGTTCAGCTTATTGACAGGCTCGTAGCTTATAACTTCTCTTCTACTATCAAGATGAGAGACCCGATTGACGGAACAGAGCTTAAGAAGGCTGCCAAGCATTACCTGGTGGAAAATGCTGTCTCCATTATGGAAGACAGCTTGTTTAGGTTCCCACACGGAGACGATAAGCTAAGTAAGCAGCTAAGTAACTACATCGTCGTAAAGAGGAACTCTGCAGGTAAGCCAGTTTACGGTATGTCGGAAGCACGGGTGGGCGATCACCGCCTTGATGCATGGATGCTCTCCCTTGTAGCCCTCTCTCTCGAAGAGTCGGTCTACAGCGGGAAGGGCTTGGCTTTCTCTACACCTGGATTTATTTCTAAGAAGGATCTAGACGAACGAGAAGTAGATCCTACTGATGCCGCGGACGCTGTCCAGAAGGCTGGTGTCCCTGGTATGCTGTCAGTTGTTCAATTAGTTCGCGACCAAGGAGCGAACTGGAAGGCTAATGACCCAGAGCCTCGTGGAGGTTGGGGTAAGAAGTCCTCCAGAGGAGAGATTACAAAGAGGGAATCTGAAGGCTACAGCCATCTATTCCAGGGACTTGCGAAGCATTCTGAAAGCCTCAGGGGTGACGACGAATACTCGGGAGGCAGAGCACAACCAATCTCTACACCTTCGAGAGCTGGCCCCCGCAAAGGCCGGCGCGGAAGAGGTAGGGGTAACATTTACGGAGGTTAGTTATGTCTAGTATGATTGCCAAAGCCATTGGAGCCTCTAGCGGAAGCGCAGGCACCTGGCTGGGTGCCGGACTCCTTGGAGCTGGTGCAAGTTACGCTAGCGATGGGAGCATGGGCAAAGGCGCAGCAATGGGTCTAGCTGCAGGTGTTGGTTCGCGAGCATTCATGCGAAGCGGAGCCATGAAGCTTGGTAACTCCATTATGAATGCCAGCCCAGGTGGTTCTCGACGAGCCATTGGCGGTATGAAGATGGGCGCATTCGGACTCCGAGCCTCTCTATCTACCTCGATGCAGCGAGCAGGAATGTACGCCGGAGCAGGTCTAGGTGGTATGATGTTCGGCGGAAACAGAAACAATCACAGCACAGGCTTCAACGCAAGACGTGGAAACCGAATTTAGGAAATCTAAATGGCCCTACAGCTATTCGATGGGGACTTAGTCCTTCTCACTGCACTTAATCCACTTCGCTCTCATCATGACGGTCACCTCGGTGAAGCGCACGAGCAGGTAGTGTATGTGCGGAATCAAGATGCGGCTAAGTACTACACCAGTGTAACTCTACAACCAGAGCTTATTGGTGCTTATGATGATTCTGGCGAATTTGGTACCACTGGCTGGAGCGTTAAGCTTCTCTATGGTTCGAGACAGCCCACAGAAGCGGAATGGGATGCGGCACTCTCGGGTGTAGCTATCTCTCTACCAGATATCGGTAGCACCGAAGCTGCAGATACATTCACCAACCACCCTGTATGGGTTCGTGTATACTGCCCAGGCAATGAGCCTGTGCAGATTCGTGAGAATGTGCAGCTCAAGTTGAGGTATTTCGAGCGTAACGTAGGTGCCTAATGGCTACAGAGATTCAAAAGAAGTTCAAGCGAGTATACTCGCCGCAGCAGCCCCTGGTAGCGAACACACTAGTTCATAGCCAGCCTGCTATCAATGAAGAGGTAACTCGACGTGTTGAGGAACAGGTAAAGAGAGACAGTGAAGCTTTCGTGCGCGGAGACATCAGGAAGCCCCTGACTCCAGAGCAGGCAGAAGTCGTTCAAAGGCAAGTCCAGGGAACGCTCGCCAAGGCGGCTCGCATTCGAAAGAAGATTGATGTTCTCGAAAGCCAAGTAGACGAGGTTCTACTGAGTGGTGGCGGAAGTGGGAAAGAGGTCTCTTTCAAACTCGACATCAAGCAGAAACCCAGGCTCAAGTTGGCGGTTAAACTCCTGACTGGGCGTGTCACCAACACTATTACTTACTCAACCTATAAGGAAGCTCTTCGAATCAAGAAAGAGCTAGAAGCAGAGAACGGCAAGGACGTTTTCAAGCTTGGAGATTAAATGCCTAAGGGTTTCCTAAGGTCCTCAGCTGCAGGCGAAGAGCCGGATCCGTCGAACGAGGGAGCCGAGCTTGAGAAGACCTATATTCGGATGTTCCCTAAGATTGGCAGAGACTTCGTCCACAGAGACGATCTCTTTCGACTACTACTACACCTACTTGACGTCCTAGACGTAGACCCGGCAAGGTTCCTAGAAGTGAATCCCATTGATGGTGCGCTTAAGAGGGCGCTTGAGTACAAAGTCTTCCTAGACGCTGGCGAAGACTCTAATGCAGTCTTTAAAGACTTGATCATTCTTGACGACGAAATCGAGGAAGAGTAATGGCTACAGCTGAAGAGATGTACCAGTATCAGTACGTGTCGATCATCGTTGATGAGTTCGAGAAGGCTGCGCTTAAGTCAGGTACTCGTGAAGGCGCAATGGTTTTTGCCATGCCCGCTATTGCTGCGTGCCGCCAGATTCTAGACTCAGGAGAAGAGACGATTATTAATTCCAGCGGAACGGCTTCCCAAAGCCGGCCCGCTGGGGACGGCAACTCTGGTCTAAGTGGTTCTGGTAGCGCACCCGGCGCATCTGCTGAAGGAACAACAACTCCAGGAGTAGTTCATACTCCTGGTCATGCTAGTTGCGAATTCCCAGACTTAGTTGACCCAAGTCAGGATTTCCGAGGGCTTGACATTACTCCTCCAGGAGCAAGTGTTGACGCCTCCCTGGACTTTGCTGAGCTTATCGCAGAAGTCCTGGGCGACGAACAGAGCGACATCACGCAGGACATGATTAAGGAGTGGTTAGAGGAGTGTCAGCCGTGTGACCTTCGATTGAACTTCGCTTGGCAGTTCCAGCCCACAAACCTGCTAGAACCCTTCAACCAGATGTTTGATCAAATCGAACAGATGATTGACCAGTTCGCAAACCGTATCGATCCCTTCAAGAGCCTTCAGGGTCTTTGCACTTTACTAGATGCACTTAAGGGTGCGTGTATCCCCGACCTCATCATGATACTCATGAGTCTCAAGATGCTCATCGGTAAGTACACATCCTTTGGCTTGGATATTAAACTGGATTGGACCACTGTTCTTGGTCCAATCCTTAAGTTGATCCTAGATGCGGTGCTGGCTCTCTTTCAGGCAATCATGCAAATCATGACAGCTCCTATTGACTGCTCTATTGCAATGCTTGAGGGTATCAACGAGCTTATCAACCAAGGCACAGAGCTAGCTGGGGCGGTCTACGGTGTAGGTAAGGCTCTGAGTGATACAGCTAATGGCGAGGGAACCACTGTCCCTGGAATTGGTACAGACTGGAGCTTCGAGCAAAGCCCAGAGATTGGCTATGAGCCAGGCGACGTTCGCCTTGCCAAAGAGACTGACGAGAGCGCAACATTCGCCTCGGTTGCTGAAGAGTTAGCACCGGGCTTTCCGAAGCCGGACGCCTTTAGTAACAACCCAGGCGCGCGAGGGTTCGGTCAGCAAGGACTAGGCTCCGGCGCCAACAACAAGATTAAGACTGGTGGAAAGATTTCTGGTAGTGATAGTTTCGACGACTATTTGAACAACCCGGACTTCAAGGATATCGATGCACTACAGCAGGTCATCCTAGCTCTCAGAGATGCGAAGGGTTACATTGAGAACCTATTCTCGAACCTGCAGTATGGTGTGCAGTCTTTGAATGCATTTATTACTGGTGGCCTAAGCTTTCAGTTCTCTGCAGCCGGCGGCCTCATCGCCGTACTAGACCTTATTTCTATGATTACGATGATCATACGAATGTTCCGCAATCATGGAAAAGACGTAGAGGACTGGTGTAAGTTCTTAGAAGAAAATCCACAGGTGCTTCAAGAACAGCTTGCAATCACGTATCCTAATGCTGACGTCACTGTAGCTAACAAGGATATCCACTTAACACAGGGCAGCCGAAGTGGTACTATTACAGTAGTCGGCCAGTGTGTAAACGGTCGCGACGCGGCTACTAATAACACGCTGAAAAGCTGGATCTCTGACCTAGAGCGAGGAATGCAAAATGGAGCTTAGTACATTTGAGCTAGCGTTGGACCTCGCGTCTCCTACTAATAGTAGGGATAAGACTACGAAGGCACACTTTAAGCCCAAGACAAAGAAGGTCTCAGACAGGACCCTATCCTACACAGCGCGCCACCGCGGCCAGTGGTTCCGACCTGAATACAACCTAGCTGATATTCAGATTGCGCAGACTACTAGTAGCTACTTCGCGAAAGCAGTTCAGAAGAAGACCGACCGGCTCCTAATTGCTGGTTGGGAATTTGTTGGGCACAACCCTGACACTGTCGCTTATGTCCGAGACCGAATCAAGGAAATTGAACTAGCTACCAATAGGCCTTTCCCTTTACAGATGGTGCAGACTGCAGCGGACCTACTTAGGTTCAGTAACTGTATGTGGGCTAAAGCTCGTAATGATAAAGCTTCCTCTGGGAAGCGCCGACCGATTCATGTCGGTGGAAAGATTATCGACCCAGTAGCAGGCTACTTCATCCTCCCCTTCGAAACCCTTGAGTTTAAGACTAAGGCTAACGGAGAGATTAAAAGAGTTCGACAGGTTAACCCCTCGGGGCGAACCAAGGAGTTCGCTCCCGAGGATGTAATTCACTTCTTTAGGAACAAGATTCCAGGTTTTGCTATTGGAACGCCGGAAGTTACACCTGTCCTCGACGACATCTCCCTGCTACGCAGAATTGAAGAAAACGTAGAGGAGCTTATTGAGTCCAACCTTTACCCACTCTTTCACTACCAGGTAGGTTCGGATGCGATGCCAGAGAGGTATTCGCCAGAGGGTATTAAAGAAACCGATATCATCAAGCAGACAATTGAGTACATGCCAGCAGGAGGCATCTATGTCTCAGACCATAGACATGCAATTACTGCTATTGGCTCAGAGGGTAGAGCACTTAGAGTTGAGACATACCTAGAGTACTTCAAGAAGCGAGTGTTCGCAGGCCTCGGTATGTCCGGCGTGGACTTCGGTGAGGGTGACAGTGCGAACAAGGCTACCGCCGATGTTCTCTCTAAGGGCGCGATGCAGGACATCGAAGCCCTTCAGAAGACACTTAAGTACTTCATTGAGTTCTTCATCATTCGAGAGATTCTTCTTGAGGGTCCGTTTGGGTTTAAGACGATCCCAGACGAAGACATGGTTGAGATTAAGTTTGGCATCGTGGACAAGGAGGTCCAGAGCAAGCTTGAGAACCAGACAATCCAGCTATGGCAGAACAACCTTATTAATGAAGGTGAAGCTAGGAAGGACTTGGGCCGCATGCCGGTTGAAGAGAACTTCCTTGAGACAACCTTCTTCAAGAAGTACGAAGAGCCCCTTGCACTACTCAAGGCTATGATGGCCCCAGATAGTGCTGCTGGAAATGCTCTAGCAACAAGTCCTCAGTCTTCAATTACTCCTCAGGGAGTTAAGAAGGAGGCTGCCGCAGCCAAGGCTGCCCAGTCTGCTGGTACCGGCCAGAAGGGCCGACCAGCTACTAAGTCTGCAAAGAAGAATACTTCTGCGAACGCAGCTAGGCCCGCAAACCAGCGAGGGACCCGCAGTGGGCCCAAGCTGAGTAAAGACGGCTTGACAGATTGGTTCGACTGGGCGGACAATCTATTAGAAGGAGCGGATTTGATGATTGCGAAAAGAAATCAATTCCGTATTGAGTTCGACAAGCTTGTTTCAGACTATATGGAACCAGTAGACTTTGTTGATGATGCTGAGGTTAATATCCCCGAGTGGAGATTCTACGCTCTACTGAAGAAGTATCTTGGACCTTATGCCTAACCCACGGAGCACCAATGGTTGATCTGTTCACACTTACAGACCTAGTCACGCTGAAGCCGGACCCTCGGATTACTGGGCTCAGTGACAAGGAGAAGTACGCGCTTCTTGATAAGGCTGAGGCTAGCATCGCTAAGGGTAATGGTGGTCTATTAATTACCTACGACCTCTCTCACTCGGGTCGTAGAATTAATAACCGTATCTACCCGGTGCGCGGCCAGAAGCTTGGCATCAAGACTCTAACCGAGCCGTACAATAAGCCTATCCTCCTTAACCACGATACAATGACTGACCCAATCGGTCGGTTCGTTGGAGGTCAGTGGCGGGATCTCTCACCCCAGGCGATGGGGCACTTCAATAACATTACGGATTTCCTCAAGGTTCAGGACGCTTACGAAGCTGACGACCCCCAGATGATCTATGATGTTATGAAGAAGTTCGGCCTACTTACCAACCGTAAGTGGCCGGGTCTTGGGGTAATGGAGGTTCAGGCAAAGATTTCCGATAAGGAGGCAGTAGAGAAGTTTCTTGATGGACGATATCAGACCTTCTCAGCTGGTAGTGGAACAGATAGGCACGTCTGCTCCGTCTGCATGAGTGATTGGGCAACTGGCGATGTTTGCGAGCATCGCCATGGTCGCATCTACGACAATGAACTCGCAGTCTTTATTACCGGTCAGTTCCGCGTAAATGAAGGCTCCGTAGTAAACATGCCCGCTGATGACCTCTCGCAAATCAGAGCCATGGAAATGGCTGACAATACAGGAAACGTAAGATTTGCTGATGCAGCAACTTGCTTAGTAGATATGGGCACTGTCTATACTACGGATTCAATTTACACCTTTGTGGAGACAGCTATGCCTGACGCTACAGCACCGGAGCCAGAGAAGGTTCTAAACGCGGATAGTTCCGATGCCGATAAGGGCACCGGCGTATTTAATCTTACAGATACCGAGCCTGATGTGCTCGGTCGTCTCATCTTTGACGGACAGGTCGAGGCTACCTCAGCTCTTGCCGATGCTCTCGGTGGAGATACTCAGCTTGAGAGAGAGTGGCTAATCCGTGTTCACGACTCGCTACATAGCCAGTATGACTACAAGCTTCGATACTACGGCGACGAGGGTCTCAACGAAATTCCCCGTGACGTATACAAGCTCCACGGTAGACTACACGAAGTCTCTACCGAGCAGGACTTCCGAGGTTCGTTTATTAATGGTTCGCTAGATAAGTATGGCCAGGATGGCGCTGCTTCAGAGGAGTACCTTGCTCCTTCGCTAGAGACCAAGGATGAGGTTCAGGACGAGGAGGATACATCGGTTGTTGACTCAGCAACCGGGAATGAATCTACTCCAGAGGTTCCTGTGGTCCCTGCCGCTGTGGCTCTATCTGACGAACAGCTTGAGGCTCTGGCGACATCTGTGGCCAGCCTACTTGCGAAGAAGGAAGCTCCGGAAGTCGAGGAAAACACTGATGGCGTACAAGACGCCCCCGAAGCCAAAGAAGAAGCGAAAGAAGAAGAAGAAGTCCTAGCCGATGAGGCTCCAGTGACTCCTGAAGTTCCCGCTGTTGAGGATAAGGCTGACGAAAATTCTGAGCCCAACACCGATGCTCTAGACGCAGCTAATGCAGCGCTAACAGAGGTCAAGGGACAGCTTGACGAAGTTCTGGTTGCTTACGCGAAAGTGAAGAACGTTGAACTTTCTGATAAAAATGGTGATGACAAACTTGTATTTACATACGATCAGTTTGTTACCATTGTGAACGACACGGATGACCAGCCGGTTGCGCCGGTAGAAGATCCAAGTATTGCTTCCTCAGACTCTGAAAAGAAGAAGACGAAGCTTGGCAAATTTGAGCAGCGAATTGTAGATCACTACACAGAGCTTCTTGAAAAAGACGGGGAAGACGTAGCGAACAAGTACCTTGACAGTAAGTCAGGTTATCTGCCGCGAGGCTTCCATCCCAACAACCTAAACGATTAGGGGAGTTATCATGACTGTAAAGCGCTTTGACGCATCTTTCAATACACGTGATGACATTTTTGACCAGATTACACCGAAGAACGTTGTTCAGACTAACGTTTCGGCACCTGCTGGCGAATGGAAGCCCGCTGACTGGCTTCCAGTCGAGTGGACCGGTACTGCATCTCTTGATGCTTTTGTGATTTCTAGCGGCAAGCCTGTCGCATACGATCTCACTGGCCGCATTGTTCCAGCTGGTCTGGCCATTGTTATTGCGAATGCTGCTGCTGTTGGCGGAACTTTCATTACTTATACCTCTACGGACGTGTCCTATGGTGTAGTAGATGTTAGAACTGGCCTAGCACTAACAACTGGCGCCGTTGGCGCCGTAACCTTTGCAGAGCTATCTGATGCGCTACTTGACCGAGGCTTAGTGGCCGAGAGTCTTGATGAGGCGGCTTTCACTACTCCAGGTGTTTATGATAATACTGACCTGAACGACGTGGGTCTTGTTGCCGCGCGCTGGATCTCCGATGCAGTCGGCATCGCTGCTTACGATGTTTACGTGTGGGCCGGAGGCGCGGATCAGAATGATTACGCTGGTCGGAACTTCACGAACTACCAGAAGCAGCACCTAATTCAGTTCCTAACCGACGTTCAGCTAAGGGCTCCGGTCGTTGCTGTGGGAACAGCAACTAGTGCCGCACTCAACACCTTCACCCAGTGGACTGCTAGTGCAGGTGACGGCTCCGTCTTCCCGGACGCTTCCAGTGCCCCTGGCGAGCTTTGGCTCTCAAGTGCACAGCTATCGGGTCTCGCTCGATACGCTGGCTCCGGTCTTAACTCTGTTGCTTCGGGTGATGACGTTATCGCAGTTCAGTTTGAGGACTTCCCTCTTGCGGTTGACACCGATCGCACTCCGATTTCAAGCTCAAGCACCGTGCTTCTTCGCAAGCGCAGCTCGATTTCTGCAATTTCGCAGGCTGGCGACTACTGGGTTGACGAAAAGGTTGGCATGATCTTTATTTTCGAGACCGGTGGTAACGCACTGCCTGCTGGCACGGATACCTTTACCTACAGTGGTTACGCTGCGGGTAACGCTGGTGGCCATCGACACATTCACTTCGTGGATATGCCGAAGCCTGGCGACTACGTATCCTTCGATGAGGAGTCTAACCTAGTTTCCCTCGGTCGCGATCCTTCCAACAAGGAAGAGTCAATCGGTCGTGTACTTGAAGTCCAGACTGAGCCACGAGGTCTCCTAGACCGCGTGCGTACAGGCTTCCAGGGTTCCAGCTTCTCGAAGCTAGCCCAGATGCCCGGTACTGCTACTAAGGGCTTCTCAGACCTAATCACACTATCTGACGAGACTATTGCCGATTCGATCGCAATCGTCAACGTCAAGATGTCCTAAGGAGGCGACAATGACTACTCTTAAGCTAACTGGTGGCCACGAGCTAGAGCTTCCTTCTGGTGATGAGCAGGCAGCCCGCTATCTAGCGGACGTAATGGTGAACCGGGGTCAGCTCCCCGATTCCGATGGTAAGGTTCCCTGGGCCTCGTTTGCAGAGACAATCTCTCCAAAGAACCGCGACACTGTTGCGGCTTCTGAGATTACCCCTCTCCTACAGAAGTCGATGGAGATTATCATCCGTGAGCCAATTGAGCCCGAGGCTGTAATCACTTCGCTATTTAGCAAGGTGCAGGCACAGGGTCTCAATACTCAGGTACTTGCTGGTGCACTGGGAGCCGTCTACGCAGGCGACGTCCAGGAAAACGGTACGTATCCTGAGGTAATGTTCCAGATTGGTGGAGCGGTAAGCACTGCTTGGATCGGTAAGAGCGGTATTGCTGCTTCGTTCACCGACGAGGCTCTGCGCTACAGCACCTGGGATATCATGGCGATCAACCTACGTCTCATGGGTAACGCTCTTGTTCGACACAAGGAACAGAAGGCAGTTAACTTCCTCAATGCCCTAGGCACTGAGCTATACAACAACCTAACTCCAGCGACTTCGCTATTCGGTGTAACCACCGGACGCGCAATCGATATGACCGGCAACGGTTCTATGCGAATGGACGACCTGCTACGAGCGATGGCTCATATGTCAGAGGAGGGCTTCACGGCTACGACTCTTCTTATGAACCCACTGTTCTTCTACAAGTTTGTTCAGGACCCGGTTATGCGAGCGATGCTCATCAACCATGGTGGCGGAAGCTACTTCGGTGGATGGTCCGGCAACCCCGGTCCGCAGGCTGGCTGGAGTAACGGAGCTATGGGTGGACAGGGTCCATCTAGAGGTCAGAGAATTGTTCCAGGCGGTACTCCGTCCGGCGACACTCCGACGGCTCTTGCGGAGCGTAGCAACCGCGCTAACTCCGCCTTCCGTATGCCTTCTTACGCTGGCATCAACCTCAACATCATCACCTCCCCACTGGTGACTTACGATCCCGAGAGCAACCTCGGTGATATCTTCCTTCTATCCGAAGGAAACGTAGGCTTCTACCTCGTGGACGAGGACCCGACCACCGTTGAGTGGCGGGACGAGAGTGTTGAGACTGTCAAGGTCAAGATTCGTGAGCGCTACGGCTTCGCCGTTGCACACGAAGGCCAGGGCGTTGGCGTATTCAAGAACGTTGCTCTTGAGGAGAACTTCTTCAACGGTACTGTTCAGGCTGCGGCTGTGACTGCTGCTGCGATTGACCCAGCTACTCCTGTAGTGTAATCAAAGCGCAACTCTGGTAAACTTTGAGGGGTGAGGTCTTTCGGGGCCTCACCCCTTTTACTTTATCCTGGAGAACCTATGAGTTGGCGTGCTAATCTTGACGAGGGACAAAAAGAAGACCTCGCAGCTGGAAGACCTGTCTCTTTGCCTGCATTCGCTGAGTTCGAAGAAGATGGCGAATTCGTAACCATCCAAATCAAGCCTTTTAAGCCGGAGGAGCCTGATGCCAGCACCAACAGTAACAGCGGTCTATCCGAACGACCTAGCGACGGGGATACCCGTCCGAGCTGATATTGAGATTACGTTCGATGTTGGCATTGACCTAACTTCAGCAATCTCTAACGTAGTTATCTACGGCCCCGACTTCGATCAGACCAGTGGTCCAGACCAGGCTATTTGGATCGATCAGGACACGGGAGAGAACTCTTATTTTCTAAAATCCCCTGGATTCACAGGTACGGTGCCTGCGGATTACAAGGTGGTTTACGTTGACGGCCTTGGCGCTGAGGTCGATATTGATCCAGTGCTAGGTCAGGCTGACGAAACCGCAGGTCCCTACTCCCAAAAACTCGTTGTAACCCCGAAGGCGCCTTTAGCGGCAGATACCAACTACACCGTATATATTATCGGCAAGGCAGAGGTTGGTGACGATAGGGGCGTTTCCCAGAGAACAATCTTCGACATAGACGAGGCTAGCGTAACCAGTACTACTGGAGACCTTGTTCCCGCTGGCCAGTACCTCGGCTCCGTTTCAGACGAAGTTCATGTGAAGATTACTCTCGCTGGAGATATCGGCACTGCTAAATATAAGTGGTGGTTTGATTCTCTTGGCGAGCCTTCTGCTACAACTGGCAAGCTCACATCAAGGCGCTTTAGACGCCTTGATAGTGGACTGCAGTTAAGAGCTACTGGTTCTGGGTTCCTGCTTAATGATGAGTACGTATTCGCAGTAGAGCCGCTAGTTTATCTAGCGGCTTCATATTCGTTTAGCTTCACTACTGGAACCGGCTCCATCCAGTCGGTTCCTTCGTCAGCAAGTACTTCTGTCATTGGCGGTCTTACAGGCCTCACTTCTCCGAGTGGCGCACTTACTGTTATAGATAGCGATCCTCCTGACAGGGATTTTAACCTTCCCTTAACCACAAGGACCATCACTATTACCTTTAGCGAGGACCTGGATCCAGCAACAGTGACCCAGGATACCGTAACTGTAGAGGCTCACTCAGCGAGCGGAGCCTTCACGGGACCTTCTGTAACGAAGACTGGTCAGCCAGTAGAGCTTTTTAAGAAGCTTACAGTGGTTGACGATGTCCTAACTATCGAAATCTAAGGAGACTGACATGGCGTTCGAAAGAACATGTGTTCCGGCAGGTCAAGCTATCACTCTCCGAGTCATCTTCCTAGATGCATGTGGGGAGCCTGTAAATGTTGATTCAGGAACTCTAGAGTTGTATCTCTATGATTCCAGTTCAGATCTCGATACAGTCCAGGCGGCTGTCAATGCTGATGATTTTTCTGGAGCCACTGTAACTGTTGCTCCGGACAGCATTACTAATATTGATACAGGCTTTTATGAGTACGTGTGGACTGTGCCAGGCGGTGGGCCCGCTGGCACCTGGCATGATGTTTGGGTAGGGGATATCCAGACAACCATGGTTTCAAGAATCTTGTCTACGGAAGTTGTGACTGGTGGTAGTTGGAGTCAGCAGAGTCTTGACTACAATCAGCTTATCGTAATTACACTAGATGAGAGTCTTGCAGGTTCGGTAAGTGGTGACACTCTTGGCGAGGATGTAATCCTAACCTTCAGCACTGTCTACAACCCTCTCTACGCTTCGACAGATCTGGTACGATTGGAGGCGGGTCCGTGGCTCGACGGTATTCCCGACGACACCCTCTGCCTGATGATTCATTGGTCTTCAATTGAGGCTGACCAGTACGCACCCAACGGTGGAGGCAAATGCTCTCAGCGATTAGCTGTAGCGAAGACCAAGTTCGTTACTTATGACGCTATGATTAAGCTTCTGCTCTTACCAGCTGGCGCGGGACCAAAAACTAAGCGTCTCGCAGACTTGATGATCCAGAACAACACTGACTTCAAGGGTATCCTTGACGAACTCAAGGAGCTTCGAAGAGAGTGGCTCCGAGTTGTCAACTCTGGCGGCTGCATTACTCCTGGCCAGGGCTTTAACCCAAGCTTCGCCGTGAAGGGTCTCTACGACCCTGACCGTAGGCCAATTGGAAGACTTTGGTTTAACTCTGACCAGTTCCCATATGCTGTGCCTAATCAGAACACAAAGGTTCGTCCAAGAGGATTCAGACGCTTTAGGCATGGTCACGCTGACGGCCCAACCCGCGCAGTGATTGAGAGATCGATCCCAGCTGCCCTCTCTGGAAACGATAGGCTGCCCTAATGGCCTCTCCACGTAAACTATATCCGGCAGGTCGCAATGCGACGAACCGCCAGACAGGCGGTCGTCGTGAAATTGATTTGCGTGAGGAGTTCGATCAGATTCTTTTTGGAGGTCCAAACAGTCTTCCTCATGGGAAGCCTGTACTTCTTCGCATTATGCAAAGAGATGACGATGGTGCCAAAATCCCTTGCCCTTGTAAGGATGAGCTTACCCACGAGCCTGATACTGAGAAGGACTGTCCGTTCTGCCTAGGTGAGGGCTTTTTCTGGGATGAGTCTTTTGCGACCACATACGAGACATATGTAGGTGCTGATGGCGGCATGGCTAATAGAGTAATGAAGCTCACCCCCGGTACACTGCGCACCGATTACAAGGTTTTTTACTTCAGATACGACACAATCATTCGCTACGATGACAAGATCGTTGAACTATTGCTTGATGTCGAAGGGGACGCAGTAGTACCATACAAACGAAAGGCCATCTATAAGCCGCAGACAATCGATGAGCGTCGTGCTGATTTTGGAAGGTTAGAGTTTATTGCAGTTTACTGCAGAGAAGAAGATTCCATTAGGTTGGAGCCGTAATGTCAAACGTAGATCCCGAAGTCTCCACGCTTGTTGAAGACGTGCCTGTCGAAAGGCTAGAGGAAGCTAAGGAGACATTCACGGTTCATCTGCTTGATGGCGACAGCATTAAGTCTCAATGGGAGCTTCCTACTGAGATTCATAGCCCCTGGGGTTCTACTAGTAGCCCTTGGAATACAAATGTTGAGAGGTTATTGACCACTCAGCAGTCAATGAGTTTGCCGCGTTTCTTTTCCTTGGCAGCAGAGCTGATTCAAGTTGCGCAGGAAGACAAGGAAGAGAGTAAGAGGGTAACGCTGGTTGAAGAGTATCCACCGGATCCATTCGACTCCTACGGAGACGAGGTTATCGCTTTCAGATTACTGAGACGAGAGCCTGCAAAGATGAATGCAAAAGGTACTGGACGCCCGCAGAGAAGAAGCCTTCATGAGCGGTACGAGAGTAGCCCTCACTACCCCAATAAGGTAGTAGAAATTGAGTCACGCCCACTAGATCACTTGATTGAGTTTACTTGTTGGGCTAAAACTAATAAGGATGCGAATAGAACCGCTCTATGGCTAGAACAACTTTTTGTAACCCATTCGTGGGTCTTTGAGAGTCGAGGCGTAGAGAAGTTCTTTTTTAAGGATCGAGGACCCGACACTTACTTTACTTCTCAAGGTCAGCGTCTGTTCTATAGGCCGATTAACTTCACGGTTCGGTTTAGAGAATTCTTCGTGAAAGCGCACCCGAAGATTAAAAACGTGGTGCTTGAGGGCAATGCCTTGGTAGGTGAACTCCCTCTAGCCAATTACAGACCAACCAGCTTGCCTGCAAGCTATTGTGATTAACAACGGAGGTTTCAATGCCATATGAAAATATCCCAGGCGTTGGCGCTGTGTACCTGGACGGTAATCTTGTTACCGACACGGGATCGGCGCAGCCCCGAGTCCTGATTCTCGGCACCGCACCCAGTGGGCTTTCCTACGAACTATTTCGTGGGCTCTCTTCTGGTGAAGTACGTACAGAATTCGGTGCATCATCAGAGATGTACAGAAAGTACCACGAGGTCCGCGCTCAGGGTGCTGACAACATTTTCCTTATGCGAATCGGTGGAAGCCAGGGCACAGTATTACTTACTGATAACGTCGGCGGTACACTCCAGATTACTCCAGAATTCCGCGATGCGGAAATTCTGAGTAGGTACGCTCTAATTCTAGAGCCGATTGACACTAACGACGACGCAACCAACGATACTCTTCGTATCCTTGTTTACGACAAGCTAGAGAGTCAGTTTGTTTACGATTCAGAAGAGGCAACTATTGACGGCATCCCGATCATTGATACTGGCATTATTGATGTCACACTCAATGGTCTTGACCTGTTTGCGCTGAACGATATCACTGACCCGGACAACGCACTTACGCTTCTTGACATGGTAACGGGTAGTTTCACGGCTGACGTCGCTGCGACTGCTGTATCTGTTGCCCTGACAAAGACAAACGGCGCCGACGGTACAGACCCGTCGCTACCTGAGCGCTTTGCTGCGCTAGAGGTAGCTTACCACCTACTTGATCACCGCGATGCCGACATTGTGGTGCCCGCTGGTATTCACCTAGACGATCCGAACGTGTCGCGAGGCGATACGCCTTCGTATGTTGTTTCTGGCAACACCTCGGTACCAGTACCGGGGAGCGCGGGAGATGCCCTAGGTTATGCTTGGGAGCTTACTTACCGAGGTAAGAAGTTCGTCTACATGTCGCCAACAGCGACACTGTTTACAGCTACTAATGCTACTGCTGTTATCACTGATACCGGTACCAACACCTTTACCGCCGTCGCTACTGGCCCTGCGGGAGAGGTTGTAAGCATCGAATTCACTGGTGGCGGTACCGCTGGTGCAGAGGTAGTAAGTGTTGTGGGTAACGCGATCTCAATCCAGATTGAGGCTGGTGTTTCAACTGACGACCAGATTGAAACACGATTCAACCTTTCTGGACCTGCAACCGCTCTGGCAACTATTACTTCTGCTTCTGCAGGAACTATGTCCCCGGACGGCCCAGAGTTGTTTGATCTCCCTGCGGGCTCATACCTTTCTCATGCAGACCTAACTGGCGACGACGTCCCTGCCGTAGTGCATACTCGCTTCCAGGCTGGCGCCGTTGCAGAGCTTCGCGAGGTTAACTTTGCGCACTCTCTAGCATCCTTCCTTGAGTGGGCAAGCACAAGCTGGCGTACCATGATTGGTGTTGTTTCCACTCTGCCTCCTGACGGGTTCTCCCGCCTTGACGTAGCTGGGTGGGTTGGTGAGCGTCCTGTATTCACGGACTTCAGCGGTGTTGACGGAATTAACTCAAGCGCCGACGAGGGTGTGGGGCTTCTTGGAGACCCATTCATGACTGGTGCAGCGGGTTATCGTTACGAGCAGCTCGTCAATGGCGCTGCCTCTAACGGTCTCGCTTATGGTGGATTCATCAAGACTGTTGGTGACGATCTTCCGAACAACAGCCGCCCATACGGCATTGACGATGGCGACGAAGATGAAGACCTGAATGGTATGCCGGTAGATATCGGTAAGCATATCTTCATCACCTACGAGCACCCTGTCCATGTAAACTCCTTCGGTACCTACCGAGGAAGTTTCGAAGCAGCGTTCGCAGGTAAGCTAACCACACTTGCAGAGAACCTTGAGCCAATTGGTGAGCAGAACGGTCTTATGACTGCGATTGTAAGCCCAGTTCGAGTACCTATTACTCTGCAGAACGACCTTGCTGGATTCCGATTCATCGGTGTACAGCAGGTAGACGGTGTGGGTCCAGTTATCGTTAACTCAAAGACTGCTGCACATCCTGGTTCTGATTGGACTCGCATCTCAACGATTCGCTCTGTGAACCGTGAGCTTGAGGGAATCCGAAGAATCTGCCGAGGCTACATTGGTAAGCCATTTAGTAGTACGCAGCTGCTGTCTCTACAGACAGCAATCGACGGCTTCCTTAAGGCTGAGCGTCAGCTCGGCTTCAACGGTGGTGCAGTCGCAAGGCTACGTTACACGCGATCGGACAAGGTTATCGGTAGGCTCACTGTAGCCCTAACGATGATTCCACCTTTCTCAATCGAGAGAATTACGGTCGAAACTTCGCTCGCTGCGGAAGCATCCGAGCTAGGGTAAGGAGATAGATAATGCCTAGTACATTTGGACCAAACGTACCTTCTGACTCAACCGAGCTAAGTCGTCACTTCACGTCTTACTCAGGAGTAGATATTCGTGCGGTGATTAACGGCGAGCCCGTTGGTCAGCTCCAGGCGCTCTCTTATGCTGTTCAGCGTGAGAAGGCTCCTATCTACGTCATGGGACGTGTTGACCCTCTAAGTTTCTCTCGTGGAAAGCGTGGTATCGCAGGAACCATGATCTCGCTATTGCTTGATCAGCACCTGATTCTCGATACTGCATTCGCGCAGACTAACTTCGTAGCCGACAACGATGAGATCTACCCAGATCCCAACGATCCCAACAACGCAACCCCACTCCCAGGTTCGGGCGCCGTAGGCGACCTAACCGGAGTATCCACAGCGCCGTTCAATCCTGGTGACCTCGGAGACAACTTCACAGTTCGTGCTCCTTGGTATGTAGACCAGGTACCACCGTTCGACATCGTAGTTATTGCTGCGAATGAGTATGGTAAGGCGGCGACTATGCGAATCTACGGTGTAGAAATTCTGAACGAAGGTTCTGGTTTCAGCATCGACGATATCGTCATTGAGAACCAGATGACATATGTGTGTCGGACGATTCTCCCATGGCGCTCTCTAGGTTCGTGGGACCTTAGCCAGAACAACGGGCAGTTCACAACTGTTTAAGTCCTAGCTAATCAGAACCCCTATTGATAGAATGGCGGGGAGCCTAGTTGCTCTCCGCCATTCTTTTTAGGAAAAGGTAATGACAAATCAGACCATCGGGTCCTCTCCGCTAGTAGGCAGCGCCAACCATTCGCAGCGCTATGCTTTCTCAGGTGCCGATGCCAGAGCTTACGCTTGGCTTCCTGTAGACCCTTATGCGCCTCCGGGTCGAGGCAATTTCAGTAATCCTCGATTTCTTGAGTCTCTTCACACTATCTCTTTCTCTATCCACGAGCCCAGAGGTACGGCTAGAGCGCTAGGGTATAGAGCTGTCAAGGGCTTCTCTCGCTCGGTGCGTATGGTTGCTGGCTCTATGATTTTTACGGTTATCGATGACCACCCGCTGCGCATGCTTCTAGCAGATGACGTATTGTACGGATCGAGGAACAGGCTTAACAGCAGGTTTGGCACAACCGAGCATGTAAACCCCTCCGATCCTCAAGCTTATAGGCGTGGCAGTGAGTGGAGTGTAGATATGGGCGACAAGGGTGTGGGTCACCCGTTGACGCCACCAAACTCTTTCTCCCGGACTGGGGACCGAGTTGTTCGGGATGGACTCTTCTTAGACGAAGTACTTCATTCTGGCAAAGTTGCCACAATGCTCTCTCCTTTCGACTTTCTTCTCGTCTATACGACAGAGGTTGCCCACCTAGAGACTGTATCGCCGGCGAGAGTGGAAGAATCGAGACCAGCTTTTGGCGAGAATCCCGGTGCAGTCCTTAGTCGTCCAGAGACGCGGTTTCGTAGCGCTACGGCATGCCTCCTACTACAAGGTGTTGAGCTTTTCGATCAGGGGTTAGTTACGTCTGTAAATGACGTGGTAAGCGAAATGACATTCAACTTTGTTTGTAGAGACATTAAAGACTTTGCAGCTTTCAGCCCTGTAGTTCCAGATCAGATTGCAAGAGAGCTTGCCCAAGGTGGGGACCAAAACTTCCAGGACTCTAGTATTGAAGATTCGGTTATGAAAAGGGAAGCAGCTCTAGCCTATGAGTTAGATCGCATTTCCTTTGAAGCTGGCTCTCCAGCAATGGGTGGAGCTAGAGACGAAACTCAGGTTCTGTCCGAGGGAGGGACTTCTGTTTCAATTGAAGCTGTAGGTGACTCTGATTCAATTTGGGGTCAGAACTCGGTAAGGCCTGGCGCAACAGGCCCTGAAATCTGGGGCAAGTAAACAGGAGTTATCGTGTCTTTCTATTCATATGAGTATTTCAGTGGCGCTAACACTGTGGTCACTTTTGACGGCCAACCCTCGTTAGAGGTTGGCGCTATCCAGTTCAACCTTATTGACTCTGCGATTCCAATCTATGGGTATAACTCTAGATTGTTTGACGCCGTCGCACCGGGGCAGGTGCTTATTCAGGGCTCCTTTGTAATCAATTTCGTTCACCCAGACTACTTGTGGTATGCTGTGAAGCAAGGAAGAAAGACCGGGGGTAAACCTTTAACCGAGTTTGAGTTAGCGTCAGTGGGAAACCCATGGCAGGAGAAGCCAGAGGGCGCTACTTTTAACCCAGTCGCACGAAGTGCAGCGGAAGTAATCCAAGACGTAGACGTAAATGACCCAGCCCAGCTTTCCAGGGTTAGAGGCTTGCTTGAGTCAGATATCTGGGGCCCTTCAACACCCCAGCAACTTGGCATTGCAACTTCCGGAGCTAAAGACGTTGGACTTCTGGGCCCCTTCGATATTAGAATCCACTATGCTGATTTCTACGAAGTCTTAATCAACTCAGCCTTCATCGTGGGCAGGGGGCAGGCCATTGAAATCAATGAGCATGTTATCGTAGAAGAGTATTCATTTTTTGCAAGAACGCTTACAACCAAAGATGTAAGAAGAGCCCAAGGAGCTTTAGTTTAATATGTCAAGAAATATCCGAATGGAAGCCACGCCGTCCCACCTAGCAGTCGGCGGCGCTCTTTCCGAGGAAGAGTTCGCCGCGCTTAATAGCGAGGCCCCCTCAGCTGGTCAGATCCTTAGTGGACTAGATCAGCTTGCAGATTCGTTTGCCGACGATCTGTCAACAGAGGACTGGTCGCCAGAAGCGCCAGTCCAGCCAGAAGCCGTGGAGTACGAAGTCCCGGTTCCGGTTCGACCAACACTCAAACTACCCAAGCAGGTTAAGAAGCGTCCTGTCCCTTCAGCCTCTGCTCGCCCTTCAGCGCCTCCCAAGGCTCTGGTACCCAGGGCTAAGCGCAGAGAGCAGGCGGCGGCAGTACAGGAGGCACCAGTGTCCGATCTAGGTCAAGAGCTTGATGCTCTTCAGGCAGAACTCGATCAGCAGGCTCCAGCAGCTGAAGAAGTTCTAGCCCCCTCAATGCATAATCAGATTCTAGAGATTCTGAGTAACACTCCTGGAGCCCCAGGACAGGCGCAGATTGATGCCTGGAAGCGTCAGTATGGAGCTAATGCGGTCCATTGTATTGCCTTCGGAGAGGGCGATGTCTATATCTTCACTCACCTGAAGCGAGGGCAGTGGCAGCAGATTCAGCAGATGGCCGAGCAGATTGCACAGCAGGGTGGAAACCAGGCGATGCAGGACAAGATGGCCGAGAAGATTGTGCAGCACGCAATGATTTGGCCGCGCCTACCTATCGAGTTTTTCATTAACTCAAGGGCGGGTGTTGTTCCGAGTCTTTACGAGGTCATTATGCTGAACTCATACTTCCTCAACGCTCAGCAGGCGATGCTTCTAACTACTCAGCTATAAGAGGTTGTGGTGGATATCGACACGCTAGTAGAGTCTGGCGGTCGCCTATACCGAACCACCTTCCCCGAACTGGGTATCTCTTTCTCATATCGTCTTTTGACGATGAAGGAATACAAGGTTTTCGTTAAGCTACGAGACGGGGGCGTATTGCCCCCTCTCGTGCTTGCGGAGGAAGTGTTTAATCGGTGCTACTTGGGGACTGCTTCGCTTATCTCTAAAGAGCTACCCGCAGGAGTAACTGTCTCTGTTGGGCAGTTGGTGATGTGGCTCTCTGGGGATTGTGAGCAGGATACCCTCAAGCAAGATATCAAGATTGCTCGACAGTCGAATCCACCTGACACTGTTTTGAACCACATGATGGCCGTAATTAATATGGCTTTCTCTGCTTATTCTCTAGAAGATATGGGCGCATGGACTCGCCCCGAGCTTCTAGAAAAGTTTACAATTGCAGAGAATATTCTTGGTCTTCAAAACCCAGAATTCCAGCGTATGCAGCTCAAGGATATTAAAACTCCTGAAGAGATGGCTGAAATGAAGGCAAAGAAGAAGAACAAGGGGCCTGTTGATTTCAATGCTGATAACAGAGCTATTCAGAAAGCTATGGGCCCGCACCTCATAGAAGAGAATGGGCACCGAAGTTCCACTCTAACGAAACAGCAAGTCCAGGAGCTTTCTAGGCGTAGAAGAGCACTGTAGGAGACTCTAGATGTACAGCCCGCATCAGCAGCGTCCCACAGTCTGGACATCTAATCCCGCAGAGCCTTATCTTCCAGGAGGCGAGCGAGCGAGTAACCTCGCAATCGCTGTTGGCCTCGGTATTGGTGGCGGTGTAGCTGCTGCTAGTGCAGGCATCGGAGGCGGCTACAGCCTCTTTGACTCTCTCCAAGCCAATGCAAGGTTGGCTGGAAACCTATCCCCATTTAGTATTGCAAACACCTTCCGCGCAGCGGAATGGATGTCTCCGTTCACTTCTGCTCCGGCGCAGGGGATGAGGCTAGCTCGGTCTGTTACCGGAAGTGGCGCCGAGGTATACCAGCGCTCGTGGGACAAGACCTTTTTACAGGGTAAGGGTGGCCTTAGCCTAGATTACCTAGAGAGAATCACTGGGCAAGACCTAAGCAAGCTAGGGCTTGCTGGTAAGGGATCTTTTCCAGTTGCAGGTGGACCCGACTCCCTTGTTTTCGAGAGAGCCCAAGGTTCTACTAGCGGGCGAGGCTCCCTATATCTAAAGACTGGTAGCAAGTCTCACCTACTGTCTGACTCAATTAGCCTCTTCGAGAGAACTCTTGGAGACGAGCACTTGTTCACCCGCAATAAGGGAATGAACACAGCTGCGTATGGAGTTCTTCAGCAGTTAGGGATGACGGAGATTGACGGCTTTAGGCCGGATCAATTCTTCGCTCAGGAGACGATGGGGGCTGGAGGCCGTTACAACCCAGCAACACATTTCCCAGTTCCTTCGATCTCTGGCCCTGCTGGGACTATCGCGGATATCGGGCGGCGTAGCACCTTGCCGCTAGCTCCATTTGCCTCAGGCATGGAGCGTTTAAATCGCTTGCTCCAGGGAACAATGGAGCAGATCCCTTTTGTTAGAGACGTAGACAGCGCGCTTCAGAAGAAGATGGGCTTCTCTATGAAGATTCGCTCTGGCCCAGCGCACTCAATGTTCATGAGATTCGGCGTAAAGGCTGGAGCTGTAGGTGCCTTAGGTGTCGGTCTTTCTCAGACAGATTGGGCTCGACGCCAGGGTGGACTACCTGGCCACCTGGCAATGTCAGGTCTAACCTCTCTTGGAGTCTCAGGAGTAGTGAGTAGATTTGCCAAGGGTCCACAGGCTGCCATGATGGCAGGCCTGGCCTCTTTCGCTGGGCAAATGATTCTCCCAGGATTTGACGAAGGTGTTATTCCTGGAATTGCTACAACTGCAGTGAACTTGGACGTTGCTAGCTCTGGCATTGGTGCGATAACTGGTACTAGTGCGTACAGAAGGGTTGTCGAAGGGCTTTTCCCAGGAATTAGTGACTGGAAGACTGGAGCGCTTACAGGTATCGGCGTTGCAGTCCTGTCTCACGGAAGTCTTCCTGGCAAGATTGCTAAGAGCAAGTATGGCTGGAATGGCATGCTTCCGAGTAGCTTGCGCAACCGAATCGGCATCAATATGTCGGAAGTTGCAGGGCAGGTACCACCTACAAGATCTATTCGTTCACACTTCTATCGCTCAGTAGAGACTATGGCTCAGACCCAACTAGGGTTTGACTACTATGAGAATATTGCGAGAAGTCGTGGCCCAGAGTTTATCAAGCATCGAAGATATCTTGCTGGCTTGCAGTGGGCTGCCGCGTCCGACGGTCTAGATAGTCAGCGACAGCTCGCAAATAAACTCTCCCAGCTTTGGGAGCTGGCAGAGGAAACTAAACTTCAGGAAGTCCGCAAAACTGGGGTTAACCAGTCCCTAATTACCAGGCTAGAAGCAATTAATCGTAGATATCCGTCTGGTGCCGGTTTCGGCGCTGGAGCAATGCGAACGCTTGAAGCAACAGGGGCAAAGGCTTATCACGCATTCTTTGGAGCTTCTCTAGATGAGAAAGCTTACAAAGAGGCTATCTCTGGGATGGGATTTAATACCCGTCTTGGAAGACTGGGTATGCTCTTCGGTACTGGTTTTGCTGCCCATGCAGTTCTAACTAAGGGCGTATTCGGCTCCCTCCAGGGGCCCGGCGAGAAGATTAATATCTACTCTGGACGCCAGCAGGTAGCTGTAGGTAAGTCAAGATGGTGGGAAGGCGGCGGTACGCCGTTCGAAGGCCTTGGCGTAGATTATCATCGCCCCTCTGAGTACACGCTCATGATGAACCGCAGTAAGCAGAAAGCTGTTTGGGGTGAAGACGAGGACAAGATTTCTCCAATGCGTAAGTTCTGGATTAAGAACTTCACCTACGATTTGGAGAGGCAGCAATACTACGACCGTCCTTACCCGATTTCAATGGCAGCATTTGAGAATGTTCCAGTAATTGGAGGACTGCTTTCGTCTACCGTCGGGAGGCTTATTAAGCCATCCCGACTGATGCATGTTTCCGATTGGGTTCGAGAAGGACCTGATGGTGAACTACAGTTTGCATCCAGGCCCATGCCCGGTGAACCAAGCTACAACCTCGGCGGGCTCGGCCCAGGTACGCCTACTACCAGTGGCGCCCCCGGCTTCCTTGCTGGTTCTTTGAACTATCAGTTTAGAGAACTTGAAGGTATGACAGGTTGGTTCAAGAACGTTATGACTGCAGCGATTACTGGGTCGGCCACGTTCGGTGCTCAAACCCCTGTGCTGGCATCAGCTGCACAAATGACATCTCCGGTTGAGTCTTATTGGGATATGGCGCTTGGCGGTCTATTTGGCACCACTGAGGCGTTGAGACGCTTTGTCCCTCGCCGCAGGTCAGAGATTGAGCAGAGAAACCCGATTCTCAATGCTATGCCTTCTTGGATCCCGTCGCGCTTCCATTACGGAGACCCATATCGCAGCGTAGAGCATGGAGACGTACGTCTTCCGGGAGCTGGTTATCAGTCGCTACACCCAGAACTTGCCGGGTTGCGCCCAGAGGCATACCCGCTAATCCATAGGTACGCAATCCTTGCTGATATTGCTCCAACTTCTAGCGAGTTCTTCAAGACCCGCGAAGGCCTATATCAGAATCGTGCAGCCGGAAAGACTTCTGCTGAAGTAAATAGGTATATGGACGGTGTGGATCGAATGCTTAACGAGAAGCAGATCCAGATGAATTGGCAGCAGGCAGACTCTGCTGCAATCATCACCCCCTTGTCTAGAATTACACAGCCGCTTTGGTTCGATGCGCAAGAGACCCTTAGAGGTATCACTGCACCAGTAGAGTACATGACCCTAATGGGCTTCAGACCTGTTCAGAAGTTCCTGAGTAATCGTTCAGCTATCGAGCAGTACGAATATGAGCGCCTATATGGTACCCCTTTAGCTTTCTGGGACGAGCCAATTCGAGATTGGTTTAGACCAGCTGCTCACAGCGCTGCGAATTTCTTGGGCTGGGATGGCAAGCCTGCGTGGAGAAAAGACTCCGATGATGTCGGTGAGTACTTCGACAAGCTCCAGTTCGCAAAGACTATGGCTGCAGCCAACCAGGCTGGAGCAATGGGGGACAAGGCCGGGAAGCGAGCGCTTTTAAGGCAGGCTAGCGAAACTCGCTATGGTGTGAACCCTCAGGGTAATCCTCTAGGTATCTACAAGGCGCTGCCTGATTCAGAGAAGAAGTTCTTTGACTCCTTTGCCTATGCGGCTGGTAGTGACCGAAAGCGCATCCTTGAGATGGTACCAGGGGATCAGGCAGCTCTTTACGAGAGCGTATGGAATCGACTAGATGCTGGTGACCCAACAATGTCTCCGTACGCTCAACGACAGCTTGATGAGCAGTTCTTAAGTCAGAAGTATGCTGAGTTGATGATGGACCCGATGCCTCATGACGATTGGATCGGATGGCACCAGGATGTATCCCTAGACGATGTTAAGATGAAGTACATTAGTACATTGGGTAAGGATATCCACGAGTACGATATGTGGGAGAGCCAGGAGCGCCAAATGGTTCGCAAACCTTACCTAGAGGGCTCCGATGAGTTCCTTATGCAGAGCCCCTTCTCTCCTGGACGTACATACATCGAAGGTGCTATTTATAGATTAGCTAACCCCGGTGGAAACGGAACAGGTCCGCAGATGACAGTACACAGTACGAACTCATGGCTAGGCAGCCGAGGTCAGTTCGAGTGGAACGATAACAGAGAGACCGATATCTTCTCAGGAATAGCGAACGCGCTTAGGTAATGGCAAACGACAACACCAACGGACCGGCGAGTCTCATTACGAGAACTCCTATCGAGTCAACCTCGAACATTCTGAAGCAGGCACTAGGTGTAGCTCCAGTGATGTTCGGCGTGGCGCACGGTTGGCGTGCGCTTAAGTCCAACGATGCAAGCTCTCTTGTCAATCTTAAGACAAACACTGCCCAGAATACGGCTATCTCTGTTGGAGATAACCTTCGTCGTATCCACGAGGAGCAAGCTGTCACTCGGGATGCTCAGGCTGCGCGCTTTAGAGAGCAGCTAACGAAAGGGACGTTCGTTAAAGATATCCTCACGGAGAGCGCTGAGTCTCGTCGAGCTGTAATCACATCCGTACTTGAGACTATCGACAACTTAGATCTCCAAAGAAATGACCCTGCACTCGAAGGTATCCGCACGTCCCTTGGCCAGATGCTGGAATCGGAGTCCGATGATATTTTGCGTAACAGTGAGAAGCTTATTGAGCAGGCTGTAAGCACTATCCGAGAGACAAGCACTGAGTCAGTACGACGCGAGTTCAATCGTTCATTGAATTCAGCTCTCGACATTCGTTCGCAGATCGCATCACCTGTTGTAAGTATGAAAGGCATGGGTGGCGCGGGGTATAACAAAATTTCAGCTACAGAACTGGGTAGTGCTGCAACAAACTTCTACGAGCGCATCAACAATATCACCCAGCGAGCGGGTGGTAGCGTTTCTTTAGTCAGTGTCAAAGAGGGCTCTGTTGGAGTATCATACTATGCTCAGATTCGAAAAGGCAACAAGTTCATTACCTCTGTTCCGCTGGAACTTGCCTCTTGGGGAGGCAAGAATCGACCCGGGGAGGCTCTTAAAATTATTCGCTCGGGAGAAGCTTTAGCTACACCTTATGCGGCAACACCGCTATTCGGTGATGCACCAGGAATCGCGGGAAAGATGGATGAGCTTCAGCTTGCTGCTCATGGCGAGAGGGTTCGCCTGACCAAGGACGTAGTCCAGTCCAGCTTTATGTTTCCCAAGATGGGTACAGCTTCAATCGTTGGAACAGAAGAATTCTTTGTCCGCCATTTTGAGCAACGGATGGACAAGGTTGGTGGCAACTTAGGGATGCTGGACTCCAGGACGTTCGGTGAGCACACCCTCTCGTTTAGCGAAGCTCTACCTCGGGCAGCCCTACAGAATGATGAGTACGGTCGAAACCTACTGAATGCATACAGGACTCGTAGCCAGCACATGACCGTTGTCGGAATGGAAGCCCTTAACTCAAACAGGGCCTTCCATCTCCAGCCCTGGCTAGCTGCTGACGCCAGCCTTCATCCAGAAGATTCATTCTTTCATCCGTCATCGAAGCCTTCTGTAAACAGGGGTCCGTTCGGAGACACGATGAACGTGGGTGTCAATACTTCCTCAATGCGTGGTGGTGGAGTAGTAACCCAGGTAACCTCTTTGACAACTGCTCGGCGTGGCCAGCAGCTTGGAAGGGATACCTTTATCTTCCCACACCACAATCAAGCCAACGTTACTGTCGGGCGCCGAACTGATCGTAGGGTCTACGGTGGAAACATGTCTGTAGCCAACGATATGGTCTCGGGTTCTATGAACAAGGCTATCTTCTTTGACATGTCTGAGAAGAAGACTAGTACTCGTTTCGGAATTGGCGAAGGCGAAGCAATAATGCCTGGTAGGACTAACATCAGTTCACCATATGTTAAGACTGTGTTAAACCCAAAAGAACACAATCTCTCTTCTCGTAAGCTACTCAACAGGATTACCCATGCTACAAGCAAGGGCGAGAGTGTCTATTTGACTAGAGCTGAAATTCTAAGTCATAAGGGTGCGCTCGGAATGGGTCCTCAAGGTAGGGAAGCTTTCATCAAGGCTCATCCCGATATGACCGGTATGCACCTCAGGGCTTCTGGAAGTGTGACTGGCGGAAGGAACCCGCAGCACAAGATTCATATCCATGGAAAGGCTGAGTTCTCCACTGGGAGAACTAAGCTCTTCGGTGACCTATTCAAGGGAACAACTCTTGAAGCAGACGAAAGCGCCATTAGAAAGATGCTCAGAGGCATCCCTGTAGGTAGTAGTGGGATGACTGCGGCGACCCTATTTGGAGAAGCCGGGATGGATATGAATCGCACACTTTTCACCAGTGGCGCGATGTTACGTAAGTCTGTTGACAATCTTGTTAACCAGATGGTTGGTGGATTAGATCTGCTAGGCCTGGGGCCCTGGGGGTCCAACGGTGGGGCTGACGATCTACATGCCTGGTTCGCAAAAGGCGCAGGCTTAGATGCCGCGACTCTTAGAGGAGCCAAGACCCCTCTGACACAAGCCCTCAAGCTCCAGCGTGCGACTAGTTTTGCTACCGAAGTATTGTCTGCAGCGGTATACATGAATGACATTTCTCCACAAATGGCTGGCTCCGTCTTAGGCGGTGCTCACGCTGTAGGAAATAGATTCGCAGGAAAGGGATTCGCTTCTGGGCTCGAAGCCTCAATCCGAGGTTCATTTGGGGAGGGTGCGGTAGCAGGCGTTATGGAAGGCATTGAGTCTAAGGCCGTTATAGGGATGGGCTCCCTTACAGCGGCGCCGACACCGTACCTAACATACGGTGCGGCGAAAGGTTCTATAGAGCCTCGCTCATTCAAGTTCCTTGCAGAGCGCCTACGAAACACTATGGGTATGAACGCAGATGAAGTAAACGAAGTAATGACTTCGTTCCTGGCGCGCAAGGAGAACATTGGTCGTGACATGTCTGTCGCGAGCGGGCTATCTAAGACTATGTCAACGATGATAGGTCACACTAGTCTTGGTGACGTGAGAGCCGCACACAAGCTAGGCGTTGAGGGACCAACGCTGATGAACTGGGAGAAGTTCACTAAGTCTGTCACCGCTGGCGGTGGTGGAGAAGCAGCCGTAGAAGCACTTCTTAGGCAAAGCCCTGATGGTCTTGCGCTCGACTTCACTGGGAACAGGCAGGTGCAAGCCGCCGCAGAGAAAGCTTTTGGTGGATCCTCCTCTGTATTCCTACCAGGTGGAGACATTCTAGAGAACATGAAAGGGACTTCTATTCGTGCTGCAGATGGTTCATCCACTGAGATTTTTCCTCAGTACGTTCGCAATGTAAAAACCCTTCATGATGACCTACTCCGAATTTCCACTGCGCAGGGTGCTGGCTCAAAGGCATTCAGGGTCGCCCAGGACCGCCTAGGAGCCTTTCGCGGAAACATGACGGACCTCTTTGCCGGCGCGATGACAAACGTCACCAGAGGGTCTATGCTTGGCTCTGTCTTCCCTGAGGGTTCTAGTCTTGATATGCTTAATGATATTCGAGGCGGTAGCAACGCCGCCTCGAAGGCGAGAGCGATTAGGTCTTATAGAGCTGCAAGCGGTCAGGCAGTATTTATGAATACTGCTGCATTCACTGATGCTATGAAGACTTTTATGTCTGGAGCAACGGCAGAGGGTATGTCCCGCGAAGCTGCAAAAGCTGATATGAGTAGGCGCTTCTCCATGTTCTTCACAGGCCAGGAGCGCGGCGCACACCAAGGCCTAGTTGCCATTGGTGGACGATATCCCACGCTTGCACCCTCACACGTTACTCCAACACAAGTGTTTCGCGATACACGAGAGTTTACCGGTGGGGCGGACAGAGCATTCCAAGCCTTTACTGGGACCAAGACTGGTAGTCGACTTGCAAGAAGCCTAAAGGTAAGTAGCTTCCATGATGTAGCTGGCCTAGGAAGGAAGCAGAAGAAGAGATTCTTTGACGCTATGTCTCAGTCTGTTGATAGCTGGGCGGGCCATGGTGGTGGTGAAGTCTATATTCCGAAGATGACAGCTAATGTCAATATTAAGGGGATGGGTTCAACTCAGACGTTCAATGTTGACTGGGCTAACAAGATGTTTGGTGACTTCGACTCTGATGCTTATCACTTCACCTTCCTCTCAGACAAATCTGCTGGCAAGGTATTGGGCGGCATGAACAGGAAGTCGTCGATGCAAAGAGATTTCGTGTCTGCTATTCGCACTTCTGTATTTAGGCAGCAGGCCAAGGCTGGAATTGCAGAAACTGGAAAGGTATTGTCGACAGTAGCTCCGGGTGCTATCGCTGAGAACTTGCACAAGTTCACAGAAGGCAAAATTGCTCAGGAGATCATGGCTAAGGATGTAGGCGCGATTGACGTAGCTTTCGGAAATTTGCGTAGTGGAATCGTTCGCTACGGAACGGATGAGACTCGTGAGATCGCTGGAGCTTCTTGGGACCTATTGAAGGTTCTTCAAGAAGACTCCTTGCTGAAGGCTAAGAAGCTTGACTCACCTGTAGATATGGGAAGGCCGCTGCGTTGGGCTATTCATCAAATGATGGGTGGCGAAGGCTCTGACGCGATGAAGTCTGTCCTGAAAAATATGACATTCAGGGGTCAGGAGCTTGCAACAGGGGCAGTAACTATCCAAGGAATGTCTGGGATGACCGGCGGCGCTAGTGCTGAGATGATTGCGAATCTGAGCGCTGGGGTAAAGGGAATTAGCTTTGACCTAGACTCTATCGTGGACTTCTTACAGAGCATCGCAAATCGCCAGCCAAGCGGAGTTCCCGAAACAGATAAGCAGCTAGCTCGGTTCTTACAGAATGCTGATGCAGTTTCGTCGTATGAAGCAGCAATTCAAAACCGTGGTCTAGAACAGGCCGCTATCGCTCTTGGCCAAATGAGTGACATCGAGCGCCGCGTTGCTAAGGCTACGACTATTTTTGACCAGGTGAGTGGTGCTGCTTCTCGATTGGATAAGCGACTAATTGCGCCCATCGCCCTAGGCTTAGCGGGTTCTCTAGCGGTTGGCGCAATGACGGGATTCGAGGGATACGCTCCTACTCCTTTGTCTATGCCTGGTGAGAATATGTCCCACAGGGTGCAATCTGAGATTGCGCAGGGTACACTACTCTCATCTAGCACTGGTGCTGGACGCTCTTCAGCCGATATGGGAATGATGGGTTCGCCCGATACTCCTATCAATACGCCAGAGACATACTTCGCTCGTTCTAATGCTTATCAGGTCCGAGGAAGTGTAGGTGGGCCGGAAGCCATCTCAAGGCTGACGAACTTCATGAATGGAATCGGAGGTCAGTCCTCTGTTAGAATCAATGACTCACGTAGGCCGATTACCGGCTCTTACATCGACCGAATCCTAGGAGATTAAATGCCACTCCTGACTGGCCGCCAGGGGAACTTCGTCATCAACGACATTGACCTCTATATTCCTCCGCAGCACATCTCTGTGCGCAAGGAGGATTTGGAGTGGAAGTGGAAGACACTTCGTTCAAAGGCGTCCACGAAGATTCCTAGTGGGCACGGAATGGCTCAGGTTTCTGTAAAGATGACCTTTACTCCTGAGCTAATTCTAGACCTACACAGGCTCATCGTTCAGTTCAGACACTCTCCGTTCTGCTATGTGGATAGCGAGTACTTGCGTCATGCAATGGTACCTCACTGGCCGCAGTTCCAGCAGATGGCATTTACTATGAGTTCGCTTCACGTAGAGCCTATGCCGAAGGCTCCGAATACGTATGTAGTGCAGCTTGATCTTCGCTGGTTCAACTACTTCCCCTACTCTATCAACTACCTATTCAGGGATGATTGGGTTACGAGGCCTGTCGAACTCTCTGGCGACACTGGCGAGTTCTTTGATGGGAACCCGACTGTTGCGCGATTCACTATTCCTACTTTCGGCGTGGGTCTAAGACCTCTCCAGTCTTTGCTTCCTGAGGTTGTAGCTTCTGATAGGCAGGCGGTACAGGAGTATGACGTAATGGCTGCAGAGCCTGAGCGTCGTAGCTCGGGACCCACCTTACACGATCTTGAGGCTACCCACCGAGGTTCAGTATTCGATCTGCTACCCCTGCCTTCAAACATGGCTCCGGCTCGTTTTGTAACGAGGCCGAGCGATTCGAATATCTATGTTCGCTACATTAATACACTGCAGCAGAAAGCTCTATTCAACAACTTTGGCATTGATGTTTACTCTGATATCACCGAGGGCGGTGAGTACCCAGAGAGATTCGAGCCGTGGGGAATTGGCGAGCTACTAAGCACATCAGAGGAGCACGTCGGCACTCGCCGGAAGGTGTATGGCCTGCACGAGCTAGGAATGTATCCAAGCGGTGAGGGCAACACTTGGGTTCGCAAGATGCATGAGAAGTCTCGCAACCTAAGTTTCGTTTACCACAGCTACAAGAGTGTTGAGCTTTCCCAGAAGATTCAGTTGAAGCAGCAGCGCCAGCAGGAGCGCGCTGCGAAAGAAGCTCTCGATATCTATCGAGCCCTTGGTCCTGAGCGTCCAGGTGGCGAGGCCAGTCCTCGCCCATCAAGTGGATTCATCTGGCCAATTGCTGACGAATATCTACTTCAGGATGAGAAGAACCACGTTGGGGAAGCACAGGCTGCGCCGGGCCTTTACCGAGGCATGGAAGCACATGGCTCCGCCCAGAGGGAAGGGCTTACTAACGAAGAGGCGAAGGACCAGAAGAGGTTTCATAAGGGGTTGGATATCCGTTGCCCTGTAGGTACGCCTGTACGTGCGGTTGCTGACGGCTTTGTTGTTCAGACTGCAAGCATCTGGGAGAACCCAAATAACCACCGACAGGGTGGAGGTGTACGTCTATACATTGAGCACCAAGACGATGAGGGCACTTACAATATCATTAGTGGTTACGCTCACCTCGATGCTAACGGAATTACTGTTAAGGGTGGGGACCGGGTAACACAAGGTCAGATCATTGGCATTACGGGTGATACTGGAAACATTTCTACTCGCTCGACACAGGCTGCTGCAGGTTTCACTGGTTCGCTGGGTGCGACTCCAGTTCACCTTCACTTCAGCATCAGGGAGAGTATCTCTAAGAGCCGTGGCTCGGTCCGTGGAATTAAGGTCGATCCTCTCAGATACTATAAGGATGGCTTTGGTACGGGGCCCGTCGCAGACAGGCCTGAGCCCGTTGTTGAGGTTGAGAAAGACGCAGAGCCTGCACCAGAGGTAACTACTTCTGGTCCTTCGCTGGCCGACGCTTATGAAGAGCGCTTTGGGCATAGTGTCGCTGATGCTCGCTCTGCGCTCTCCCCAGAGCAGCAAGCTTACGCTGAAGGCGAAGCCGCAAAGAAGGCAGAGATTGACGAGTTTGGATTAACTCCAGAAGAAAAGACGAGCCTCCAGGATATCGTTGGAGAGCTTTACAATGGTGGTTGGAGATACTACGAGAACGATGCAGACGTCCTAGGTGTTTGGCGCAGGCTGAACATGCAGACAGTTTATTCTGCAAACAACGACATTGATTGGCGCTCCCCGCTAGCACCGGAAGATATGTCTCTCTTCTATAGAGAGGGAATGGTTCTTACAGGTGTTAGCGGTGGGCTATCTCATGTTATTGCTTCAATCCCAATTCTTGGCTCCGAGTTCCCAACTCACCAGCACCTAGGGTCTATTGAGCCTATCTTCCAGTTTGAGTTTGTCTCCTTGGCGAATGATGACAAGCTTGCTGGCTTGTCTGATTCCGCACAGTGGCTTGAGGGCATGAGGTCTGAGCTTCAGTACAACTCGCGCAGATTCCGACCTGTTCCGGACTGCTGGACGGCGTCAACAGATCACTTTATTACTCGTTTGTTCGGAACGTTCTCTGAGTCTGATGCAATTCAGCTAGAGAATGGAGAGCTGCAGGTAAAGAAGCGTACAAGTATTAGCTCTTCCGAAACCCGCACGATTGACGGAAACCCAGGGCTGTCTGGAGTAATTGTAGAAGTTACTGAAACGAACCCCTATGGCGAAGACCCAATTACGCCAGTGAACAACATCCCCGACGATCTCAATGTTCGTCGCAAGGAAATCCTGCACGCTCTAGATAGTCTCGCCCTCTCGGATGAGGGCGAGACGGCTGCGCTGCTGGCTCTTGCTAACAAGCTCGATGCCTCAACAGTAGATACGCTTTCTCAAAATCCCAAGTTTGCGACTCTAGCTGAGTCAAGCTCGCGGAGGAACACAGAAGTACTTCAGTATACTTCGCTTGCAGAGAATACAGGCTCGAAGCATGGACAGAGAACTGAACTGAAGCACAGCCTAGGAAGAAGCGATGCAAATCAGAATTTCTTTATTGATTTAATTAATGCTTCTGGTGGTAGTGCTGCAGCGACTCAGAGAGGCACTACGGCTCAGGTAGGCGACAATAGGCCTGCGCAAACTCTTGGTAGAAACGGTATTGATACTTCTCTCAATTCAATTGCGGAGTCTTTTAGCCAAAACCCAGACTTACATGTTTACGAAGAAGAGATTCAGATTCAGCGCTCCAATTTCGATGAGAATGGATACGAAGCTGGACGAGATGGCAGCATTACGCGACAAGTCGTTGACGCTACCAGGTTTTATGAGTACAACCCTAAACTGAGAACAGTTAACTGGGAAGAGCTTTCTCACTACTACCAGGCGCTGAATAAGCTCCAGCAGGTTGCTCGTCTTGTCATGTCTGAGACCGACCTAGAGGAGGCTCTTGACGAAGGCGTTATTTCAGAACAGCTCTACGACCTACCAGATACCGAGCCCTCCATGTGGAGAAGTTTCTTCTTCTTCTACTCTCAGGTTCTCTTCCTAGGAAGAATGTCTGGGAAGGACACCGGCTTCGTGTCAGAGGTTCCTAGCCTTAGCAACTTCTCTGATTCAGATCTTACTAGTGAGTTCCAGAAAATCTTGGACTTCTGGAACATTCCTGTCGAAGTTGGGTCTCTGCCTGCCGTAGATAGAGGAGAGCTTAGAACTAAGTTCCCCTCGATCGTTGCGCCCGGCCAGGACGCCTTGGAAGATTTACTTAGCGGATTTACGTTTACTGCGCTTAGAGGTGTCGGTGACCTTATCTCTATGCCGTTCGTTCCTGAAGGGCAGGAGTGGAAACACCTCAAGGCTATGCGAGAGAATGAAGCCGTCAACGTTGAGCACAACGTTGTGCGTCGATACATGCGCTTCTTTGACCTAGAGTTAGGCCTGCCAGAGTTTATCTTTAACGAAATCCCATTTCTTTCTGGATTGGCTTTCGCTGGAGACAACCAGAATGGCCTAAAGCTGAGACGCTCCTACGAGGAAGTTACAGAGAGCATCAGGGCGAGTGTTGCTTGGTACGATATTGGCGCTGGGCCCATTGAGCAGGTTACTGAGGGCGGGCTCACAAGCTACCGAGAGGCTAGACCTTACGAGGCCTATATCCAGCGCAGGGCGCCAGATATTGCTGCGCGACGCGAAGCTGAAAGCAAGGAGATTCAAGACCGAGAAGACTCTATGTTCGACGGTATTACATCGCCGCCAACTTCGCGCGGCGATGGCAATGTCATTGTCGGCCTTCCAGTTAGCAAGTCAACTGAAGAGAATAAGCTTCGCTACCTACACGCAGCTCTTAGTAAGCTTGCAGATGAGCTTCTTTCCAACCGCTCCATCCTGGCGGTCTTTGGATTAGACGAATTGCTACTAGCAGGCATTGAGTCTGACGAGTGGACGGGTGCAGGTTGCTATCCGGATCTTGAGCTTCCAGCTCACCCGTATTACCCAGATCAGTTACATCAGACTTCTCCAGATTTCTACATGTGGAGTGTTTACGAAGATGGCCCTGGAGCACTTCAGGGGGCTCTAGCCCTCCAGGTTGCCGATCGCATTGAACCCGCAATGAGAGGTGCCTACGGCCACCTTAAGGAAATGCAGACTGATGGTGGATTAGATCCAGAGGACATCGAGCAGCTTACGATTATGGATGAGGGCACTGAGCGGTCAGCATTACTTCATCGTCTAACTCATCACCCTGAAGGCTGTGACGAAGTACAGTTTATGAATGCGGACGGCTCGTTCTCAGCAGACGCTGGGCCGATGCAGGAGGCTTTCTATGCTGGCGCAGAAGAAGACTATCAGGAGTGGCTGAAGAGCGGCGACAACGCTATCGTTCAGATCGAAAAGAAGATTGACGAACTTACCCAGCAGCAGCAAAGGGCTGCCGCCGGTGGTGGTCGCGCATCTCCCGCTGGCAGAACAGCTGAGGGTCGCCAGGGACAGAGGGCTATCTCTGCAAAAAAGAAGGCTTTGAAGAAGCGCGTCGATATCCTCAAGTCACTCCAGCAGGACATCAAGCCTTTGGCTCCGCTCCTATCACTTGGTGACGGAAATCCCCTTTACACTAATGTTCCGAGAGCAGATGCGAGCAAGTACGTCGAGCTTGTCAACAAGGTGAATGATACTGAGATTTTCTTCGGTTCTAAGCAGGGACACCTGGGCGAGCACATCACCCAAGACACTGCAGATGCCGTGGCGAGTGGAATCCGCGGAACCCAGCTACAGTCTCATATAGGCGCTCACCGAATGGCTTTCGATCCTGCTTCGCTCAAGCAGCTTGCTATTGATTCTTCGAAGGATATCGTTTCCGAGAAGCTAACCATGCGTCGTGCTTTCCCCACCTTTAAACTAATGTTTGTTGAAGAGGATGAGAATGAGAGTAGGTTCCTGAACTTCGATGATTTCTATTCTTACAACGGAGTAAAAGAGTTCAACGTTAGCTTGGATAGAAACCACCCTGCAGACACTGCGATTATTGTTCTTCAGAACATTGCAGGTACGCTGGATGGCACAAAGCGAAATGTAGTTACCGACCTAGACTACTTTGACCGAGAAAAGACTGACAAGATTCAGGCAGAGAAGCCTTCAGCGAGAGTTCGCGGGGATTCTCCAATCCAGTTGACTTCGGCTAATGACCAGCCTTTTGGAGCAGTAGTTCTACGACCTGGACTGAACGTGCAGTTGCGTGCTGGCTATTCGGATGATCCGAATGCTCTAGAGGTGCTTATCTCTGGACGAGTAGTTGATGTTGTTTGGACTCAGGCTGGAGACCTAGCCGAAATCGTAGTGCAGTCTTTCGGTACCGAACTGGTACAGATTCTAAAAGGGCGTAGAGAGTTTGAGTCTGAGGGTGCAGAGGTTGATGTATATCAGAGTACCCATAAACTGCTAGGCTCCTTGATGCTTGAGCCTGAGCTTAAACACTTTGGGCGCTGGGAGTTTGGTCAGCTGTATCAGTATGGAGAATCAACTGATTCTCGTCTCGACTTTGTGGATTACACAAGGGGTACATGGAACGGACAGTTCGGCTTTACCCAGAGACTGGGTCGATGGATTAGCCATCACCCAGTAGCAACTCTTGCAATTGGTACAGGTCTCTCTGTAATCGCAGCCCGCTTTGGTGGCGGGGCGCTTCTAGGAAGAGCCGGAAGGTTTATCTTAGGTGGTGGTGGACGAGCTGGCGTCGGCGCAGCGAGGTCGGCAGCCCTTAAGGCTGGCGTTACCGAGGCTGGAGTTGCGAACTCCATTCGAACAGCTACTGCTTCAGGCCTAGCTGCTGGAGCAAAGACTGGAAGTGTTCGTTCGTTCCTCTTAAGGAATGGTATTACCACTCGCGCTGCTTTCCTTGGACTAACCAGAGCAAATAGAAAAATTGTTTTGAGGGCTGCACAGATTCTAACTACCCCTGGTGCCTCACCAGCTGCCCAAGCAGTAGCCACAAAGGCTATGGCTAACCTGCTGGTTGGTGTAAACCGTTCAGCCGCTGTGAGAGCTGCTATCGGGTACAAGGCTCTTGCCCCACTAGGGGCTGGCTTTTGGCAGTCTGGTGGCTTCCGTATGGCGTGGCAGGCAGCTGGGGCAGTTGGGACTCAGTTTGGTCGAGTTGTTCGCTCCGGAGCAGTTATCTTCGCCGCTGGAGCGACTCTTAATGTGGGGGCCTCGATGCTCTCGCCACTGAAGAATAAGGCAATCAAAGATGTAAAGGAGTGGTACACCAGAACCCAGGTCTCCCTGATGCTCTCCCCTCAGGATGACAACCTATTCCCGCCTTCTCCGAAAGACTATATGGACTATAAGCGTCTTGGGTTCTTCGATGTTGTTGGGCGATTCTCCTTACACGGTATTGCTTCGACAGTCTTCGGGAAAGGCAACGCAGTTTCTGAGGTAAGCAAGTGGTATCAGAAGTGGGCGAACCCTGAGAAGTGGCATCTAGACAAGCGAGTAACCCCCGGAGAGTGTGAGTACACTCCGATCAACGCCACGATTTGGGACATGTTCCACGAGATGTCTTTGCGTCACCCAGGGTGGGTGTACGGAGCGCGCCCTTATGGCCGCAAGTTCCGTTATACGATGTTCTTTGGTGTACCTTCGCAGCGCTTCTGGTCGAAGCCTGCTTCGAATGGATTCATCAACCGAATCAACTCTCTGAGAGAGTTCCTCGACAGTGGCGAAATTGATGAGAGAAAGTTCATTACGCTTTACGGTCAGGCAGCTTATGACAGGATTCTTTCCGATACAGCTGGAGAACTGCAGCCAGAAGGTGATGAGCTTGGCATGCCGGCCCAGAGCCTTTCCTTCGAAGACCTGGAGAAGTCTGTACAGCTATCTCTTGTAACTCGAATGACTAACAAGACTTTAAGGGAGTACCTGAAGGGTCTTGAGTTGAGGTTTGTTCCGTTCCGCAGGTACCACCTACTTAGCTCGGACACTGATATTGTTCACAATGGGCTGATGGGCAGCGAGCACAATGTGGCTAACGCTGTAAGCGTCCAATTTCGTGATGGAGACCCAGACTCTAAGAATTCGCCTACGAAGTCCGTAACCATGAAGGCGTCCTCACTAATGCCTGATTCAATGGTGCGAATGGTTCCTGTGTACTATCCGAACCTCAAGGGCTATCACATGGCTCTTAGATATGGGCAAGCTTCCCTAATGTATGGCTTGCGCCAGATGTACAGGGGCGAGATTCTCGTTCTTGGTAATCCGCGTATTCGCCCGTGGGACATTTGCTTCCTAATGGATAACTACCACGATATGATTGGCCCAGTTGAGGTAGAGCGCGTGACTCATATGATGTCTCATGAGACTGGCTTCCTAACCGAAATTAAGCCGAACGCCATTGTGTTCGGCAACGAGATTTCCACCTGGCCAGTCATTGAAGCAATGAAGCTCTACATCATGGCCGTGATGGATTTTCAGGATGGTAAGACTGGGCTCGGGTTTAGCGAAGAAAGCTTCTCAGAGAGAGTGCTCCAGGCAATCGATGGTCTAGAGAAGCCATCGCCTCGCTACAGAGAGCATCTTGAAGAGAAGTTGAACGAGATCGTTCCTCCTGATTTTATTCAGCAGATCATGGATACCCTTCCAGAAGATGAGCTAGCTAAGAGGCCGAGCGAGACCATGGTTGTTGGTGGGCTAGCTACTGCGGCTACAGTCGGTACAGCCTTTCTTGGTTACGGAGCTTTTAGAGCTGTGGGCGGGCTGAGCGGCAAGGCTCTAAAATGGGGCTGGAGTAATGCTTCTGGCCAAAGCCTCTGGAGAGGTATGCTCGGTGGAGCTAGCAGGTTTAGCAGCTCTAAGGGTAATGCAGCTGCGGGCGCCCTTGGTGCAACCGCAGTCCTTGACTCCGCAAACTGGATAAGGGATAGTTTCGATAACCCAGGCTTGGCTTGGTTCATCGCTGCACCGATCCTCTTTGCCCAGGTTTCTAAAGAAGAGGCTGTGAGCGTTATTCCGCTGCAGAAGAATGGCATTCCTATCGTGGCTGGCCTTTCTTACAAGGACCCGATGATGATGTGGAAGAACATTCAGGGTAACGTAGTGAATGCTGTTGATGATACAATCGGTGGAACGCGTGATCTTATCTCAGAATGGAAGCGTTACGGAATGGCTGGTTGGCGCCGAATTGGCAATGCTGAACACTCAAACATGACAGGTTCGTAAGATGACTATGACTCCCGCAGACAGAAGAAGTGCTCACGGTCGTCGTGCGACCAAGGCTAGTTTTGATCAGGGCTATCCTGTTCAGGATCATCTTCGTGAAGTCGGTCGCTGCAAGGTTGTGGGAGTCCTCGGGCCTCCTGATTCAGATCTCGAAGCGGACGCCGTAGAGCAGGTTGGTCACATTTGGGCAGAGGTCGAGCTACCTAAGCAGTATGGCAATGCTCGAATCCGTGTTCGATTTGGATATACAGATCATGAGCTGTATACAAACTACGGAAACCCTGCAGCGCTTATTGGAAAGCGCTGCAAGATTCAATACAAGGGTAGTACTCCATCAGAAATGCAAAGAGGTTCCGTGCGCTTTGAGCCCGTATTTGAGCAGCGGCAAGCACACTCAGCTTCGCACACTAAGGTATTCAATCCCGTTGGACCCATTTCCGGGATTAGTAGTGCGAACATCCTGAAGGAAATTAAAGCGCTCAGTGAGAGTTTTGAAAAGATTGGACCTAAGCAGTAATGACCGATAGTCAAAGACCAGCAAAGATCTTTAAGCTCTTCTATCATCCTGATGTCAAAGCGAACATCTCAGTCTTTGAAGACGAGATTCGTATTGGTGGAAGCGACAAGACGTTTGTATCTGTTAGCGAGGATGGCATTACTCTCCAGGGAGGTCTGCCGTCAAAGATCGCTTTTGGCTCTATTGCTCCGACATTTGGGGCCATGGTCCAAGATACCCCGTACCCTATGTCAGCAATTGGTGGTCCGACTTCCCCTCCGACTCAGATTCCAAAAATTCCCCTAGAGCCTATTCTCAATTTGCTTGAAAACATTGGCAACCTGCTGAAGGCGATGGCATTTTAAGATGGCTTTTGATTACTCAACACTTAGAGACTTATTCTTCTCTACGGACGGCGACTTTCGAGTCGCCCCTAACGGAGACCTAGAAGTTACAGACAGCTTTGAACACAGAGCTTTCATTCAGTCTATTCTAAAGCGTATTATGAGTTCGTCAGGTGACTGGGCTTTACAGCCTGAACTTGGTGCAAACATGGCTGACTTCATTGGCAAGCCTAATACGAGAGAGACAGGCGAGGCGCTTAAGAACAGAGTTGCAGATGAGCTTCTAAGAGGTGGGCTGGTTCGAGCAGCAGACCTGGACGTTCAGGTCTTTCCACTTTCAGAGCACGAGGTTATCCTCTTAATTGTAGTCCGAACAACTGCAGAGGAGCCCATCTTGATTCAGTTTACATACGACCTAAGAAATAACCGGTTGATTCCACGCAACATCTAGAGGGCACATGGCACTTCCAGTACTAAAGAATTTTACGGAGACTCTAGCTGACTTCCAGGCTCGTCTTGGTTCGCGAGTGGGGTTGACCAATCTTGGCGCAGACACTGCGACTCGCTCTCTCGTTGATGTTTTGTCTCGACAGATTATCGATGACAGAAACTCTACTCGCACCGCATTTCTTGGCAACCAGCTAACCACCGCGAAAGCTAGAGACCTTGATAACGTAGGAAACAAGCGAAAAGGCTTGTCTCGACTACAGGCAACTTTTGCCGAAGTTAATCGTTTTGAAAGCAGCCTTACCTTCTTTGTAGAAGGTGGCGGCACCTTTGGTTCAATTAATGGTGGCGCGGATATCCTGCTTACAGCAGGGAGTACCATCTCGTCTACGCCAAACGATGCAGGAGTTTCTGCAGTTGAGTATGTTGTACTTGAAGATACAACGCTCCTAGCAGGTGAGACCTTTGCTTTCATTAGCGCAAGAGCCCGAGCTGCTGGTAGTTCTCAGAACGTAGGCGCGGCGGTTCTTGAGACTCACAACTTCACTGGTTACACGGACGCCGCCAACCAGACACTGAAGTGTACGAATGTATTCTCGATTATCAATGCTAGAGACAAGGAGACTGACGATCAGTTCAGGTTCCGACTAAGCCAGCACTTCCCCTCTATTAGAACTTCTAATGCGGCAAAGCTTAAGCTTGATGGCCTGGTTGTTCCGGGAGTTCTAGACGTACGAGTAATTCCTGGATACCTTGGTATCGGCACTAGCGGAGTAATTGTATTCGGAGCTGAAGGCTTCTCTACGAGCCGCATGGTTAGCCAGGTTCAGGAGAATCTACTAGGTATGGCAGCTCCGGGTTTGAAAGCCGTAGCGATTCCAGGGGTGGTTGTAACTCTAGACTTCGACATGCAGCTACTTACAAGAGAAGCTCTTAGTGAGGAGCAGAAGACTATCCTTGAGCGAGGTATCCGCAGAAGCTTTCGTCGCTACTTCAGCACCCAGGTTTCTGAGACCGTGATCAATCTTAAGGACTTGCGAGACTTCCTCTTGCGAGAGAACAGAGATCTCTTTGCTGTCACAACCGCACAAGGGCGTGACAGCTTGTTCAATAAAGTCTTCGTTCGCAGAGGGTATGGAACCTCCCTAACTCTCTCTGACAGAGTTACGCTTGATACGGACACTTACTCCCTCTCAGAAGATGAGTTCGCCACACTAGGCTCGCTCTCCCTTCAGTTTAAGGTATCGGTGACATGAAAGGATGGCTAACCCAGAGACTAGCCAACAATTTCCCCTTCTGGACTCGACTTAGGCAAGACCCTTCGTCCGTCGGCCAGAGGATGCTTTCTGTATGGGCAAACTACTACGAGCAGGCGCTAGTCGAAGACATTAAGCTTCTGGCAGTTGACGATGTCCTGGGTCAAGACCTTGGGCAGGGTCAACTGTTCCAGGTACCCCTGCTTGAAGAGGACTACGTTGTCTTCGAAGAGGACTCTGATGGAAGTAGTGGTTTTGTATACCCGGATGTAGTTACGGGAGATATTGACAGCTCTACAATTACTTTGGTTCGTGCAGAGTTCTTTGAGAACTTCTTTACGGCGCTTCCAAATACTCTGACTGAAGACGGCGCGCACAATGTAACTAGCTGGCTTCTGTGGACAAGCGCTGCGCCTGGGACGCCTGCTTCTATTGAAGAGCCGGACCACCTAACGATTAGCGTCCAAGGTAGTACCCTCTATGATCTTCAAAACGAAATCCCTGGATTCCATGGTATCGCTTACGTCTATCTCCAAGGAGAAGATCTTAACGGTCTATGGATTGACGAGATTGTTAGCATTTCAGATGATGGGGTTTTCAAAACTAACGATATCTTCTCAGCGCTTACTGCACAGCCAGTTTTCGTTGGCTTCAATGGAACTGTAGAAGTCTATCTAGGGTCGAGGCTAATGGGCCTCGACCGGAAAGACCCTTTCAGGGCTGCAGTCACCCCAGAGAGAGAGGGTCCCGCCCTTTACAAGCTCGTAGACTACGGTGGTACCAACTATCTGCAGACCGCGCAAAGATTCGTGGTCCAGGGCAAGTCCTACCGGAGACCCACCATCGAGTTAGCGCTCCAGGATTTCGAAGACGAGCTATCCTGGCAGCAGATGCTTGATACTACCGAGACCCCTTATCAGCCAATCTCTTTCGATATCAGTCCGTATGACGGGAGCCTCTGGGTCCTGGACAATGCTGGAGGTATCCATGTTCACGACATAGGCCTTACTCAGTTCGAGGTTCCTCCGGAGGAGTCAACCTTTGAGCACTACGTACAGGTCATTCCCCTTAGGCATCGTGCAAGGTTCGGTGAAGAGCTACCGATGTGGACTTGGTTCCGCATTTTGAGAGCGCCAATCAAGAAGGTACGTATTCGACGCATTAACCCCTCTGGTAATACAGAGTATCTAAATGACTTGGGGCTTTGGGTTGGTGGCAGCTTCGACTTCTTCGGAGATAATACTGCAAGGCGACCAGAAGAAAGCTGGACAGACTTTAAGTTCACGAATACCTTCGACGAGCTTGGGCAGTGGAACTTCTACTGCGAAGTAGAGCTGCAGGGACTCACAGATGTGTTTATCTCGCATACCGCAGTGTATGTTGAGTCCAACACCTCTAAGAAGGATATCCCTGGACCGCTACCTGGAGCAGAAGACATGTTCTTCGACAAGGACGGGCTTCTAGCTTTGACACTTCCGGGCAGCTATACTAAGTACGATCCGGCACCGGATACCTACTTCGTAGATACTGACTACCAGACACTCTACTTCCGACGACCCTACAGCAATGTGACTGTGACTTATGCCTAACTCATATACACCGCAGCCCTTCCTTCTCGGAACCGCTTTTGATGAGGTGGGTATCGGTGTAGGTATGCCCCGGCTCAAGTCTGAATCTATGGCCGAGTATAGGCGTCGAGTCCTTTTCCAGCTTAGAGATCCGCCGGATGCGACTACCGATGGCTTCATCCGAACTGCAGGACGAATGGTAAACGCGCTCGACAGAAAGATTCTCAAGATTGACTTAGTGCTTACACCTGACGGTAGTATGCCCGTCGCGGATCCTCGCATTGAGGTTTCTTCGTCAAGGTTTAAGGTTTGGGATGACTATGCAAACGACAGCCTAGTTGTAGATCTGGACATCTCCGAGCACGGAGACAGCAACCTGCTTACAGATGTCTTCAGCGCGCTATTAGGTCTACCTTGGTTAAGCGTAGAATACCTCGCTCCCTTGAGCGAGGTTGAGTACTTAAAGTCCTTCCGATTGAGATTCGGTTCGACCGATAGGTACTATTCCGGCGTGGAGCTAGCCGCAACCAAGATGAACAACCTGGGAGTTAAGTTCTTAAGGACTATCTCCTTCAACGCTACTCCAGTCTTTGATTCGGCCAAGAACTCTTTGGCAGATCTATCCAGTAACGGGGACTTCTACGTGGACTCTGACAACGGGATTGTGTACTCTCATGAAGAGGCTCGCAGTTTTTGTCATTTCTCTGCTCGGCAGTTTCCTTACGAATTGAATTGGCAACGAGTCCGCTCCTTCCCGCTAAACGATAGTGATAGTGAGCGACTGTACTACGACACACTCTCCAGTGATATCACGGGCGAAGATGAGTACATTCGACTGAACGCCGAAGGCGCCAAAGTTTATAATGAGCTTCTAGAAGTTCATCCACTTCAGTGGGGGGAATAGGATATGATAGAGGCTACCTATGGAGAGCTTACGGTTCCTCTTAGCTCTACGGTCACTTCCCTGAATGATGGCGGCGTAGCAACTGGAATCTTCTCAGAGGATTTCAGTGTTGACGGGTGGATTTGGGATAAGCGCCTATTCGAAGACCGTGACCAACTGGCTACATACCACAACACATTTATCGGTGAGCATGCGGCCGGCTTGAGAGATGGAACTAAGCGAAGCTTTTGGCAGTCCGGCAGCATCCTTCATACAGAGCTAGTTCGCATCAGGAGCCTTCGAAAGAATGACTCTATGACCTGGACGCCGGTTCTCAGAGCCGGGAAGTACTCAGTTCACTCCGTACCGACCCACTTGTTCTCCGACTTCAGCTTTACCAGTAAGTTCGAGACCGAAGCCGAAGGCCTGTTCACTCATACCCTTAGAGACGACGCTGTACAAGACACGATTCAAGTCGCCCTCTTTACGAGGGGCGACGACTTTTTGCGTCGTCCGCACTATGCCTTTGATTACGCCGCCCAGTTTACTGGGGATCTTTCAGGAACCGAGAGGCTTTCAACAGAAGATCTCTCTGGTTCAATCCTCACTGACAACATTTCTGTTCGACACAGAGAGTACATTATTAGGGATGGTGACCTTCTCGTTGACTCTCGCCACATTGTAAAGGTTGGTGACAAGGATATAGAGACAGTAGTAACTGAGGAAATTCTAGACGGCGTATTTGAAGCGCAGGACCGAGGCAACCCCTCTGGTCGCGATGTATTTACGAAGTTCTTCCCGCTGCTCGAAGGCAGCGTTTCGCTATACGTAGTGAGTGATTCTGGAAAAATCGCTGAGCTTCTAGAGGTAGACAGCCTGGATTTCTCCTCCCCGCTCGACGCAGTTTACACAGTAGACCATGACCTAGGCATTATTACGACTGGCGGCTACCAGGCTCCCGACGTTCACCTGGCTGCGGATATTGAGGACTTTGAAGATGAGATCGAATGTATAGCAGATTTTGATGTCTTCGCCGCGTATCCAGAACAAGGAATTATACGAATCGGTTCGGAGAAGATTCTGTACACGGGTAAGGGCCGACTGACATTCCTCAACTGTCTTCGTGGTGTCGAGGGGACTCCGGCTCAAGGCCACCCGGCTTTCACTGCGGTTAGCGACCAGCAGCACGGAGCAGGTATTGCCGGGACTAATAGAATCTTCATTGGCTATACAGCTGTGCCGCGAATCCAGTACGAGGTTACAGAATACGACGAGCGTACTGCTAACGAGAACTCGCCGCTAGACGTCAAGCCTCTGAGCAACGTTGACACGAATAAGGTCATTCAGATCTCTCCAGTGGAGCCTAATCTTGCTCGTATTGAATTGACTGTGGACAGAGACCCTATCGGCGGCAACATCTTTGGCCCTATTTACTTTGGCACTGACACGGCGAAGCTAACAGCAACAGCCTATGATTCTGCAGATAATCCGATCAAGGGGATCGATGTCACTATAGAAAAGCTCTCTGGTGGTGGAAATCTGAACGGGTTTGCAAATAGCTTTACCCAGACAACAAACCCTAGAGGAGAGATGTGCGCCTTCTATAACTCACCCTATAGCTGGGATGAGATTGCGAAGGATGTGCTTTCCTTTAGTGCGGCTGGCGGGCAGACGACAATGGTTACCGAGGCTATGCCCCCTCTACTAGACCCTGACACCATTACTGTGTATCAGGTGCTTAAGCACGACCGCATTCTTGGTAGCCAAGGCCTCTTGATTCCGACTACAGGAACAGTGGGTGTAAACCTTGTGACTTGGCCAGATGGCAGCCCTCGTAGCCAGGCGGAAGTGACGGTTCCCTCCGTTGTAATCCATGACCATGTGGATCGATTCAAGGGTGGGCTTGCTATTATTCAGATGGCCGACGGTATTAAGTACCGTCGTACTATCGACGACATCTTTGAGGAGCGGGACTCGCTAGACAAGTCTATCACTGGTTACACACTAGGGTTCTCTTCTACGATTCCGAGCTTTGATACCTCGACTGTTGACTATGTTCAGCTTCTAGAGGAGCAGGCAGAGGAGTGGGACCCTGCATTCTTAGATGGAGTCAGAGTTGTACTCTACGAGTATCGGACTGATGTTCAGCACCCAGTAACTGGTGACCTCGGCGCTTTCTACCCATTGCGCCCTGATAGCGTAACTACTACTACGATTACTTTTGAAAGTAGAGAGCTTCCTACTCCAGCTCCCTACGATGAAGAATCCAACCTTGGTGGTTACGTTGTGGTAACCTCGGACATCGCAGAGTTCCAAGCTTACGGCACAGACCCAGTCTCGGGTCGAGTTGTAGTAAGTAATAAGCTTCGGTTAAGATTGGACCTGCCTCCGTACCTGGATGGAGTCGATAGAACGGGCGTTCTACCTATTCCTCAAGGATTCACATTTGTAACTGATGAATCAAACGTTGGTGCAGGAATTGGTGGAGCGAACTTCCTGACAATCAACCCGCAAGCTGAGGGTATCCACGCCTTTGGCCTACATTTGGAAGCTAGCTAATGTCTGACAAGCTTAAGTCGGGTGTCTCAGTAGTCCCGGATTTCAACGATGGCGAGCAGCCCTCAGCGATTAAATTCTCCGCTATTGGTGCCCAGGTTAAATTAGGCCTCTCTCTTCTAGAGGAGGCCGTAGGTGATATTTGGGGAGAGTCGTATCCGTACAGTTCGGTTACAAACTCGTACCTGAACATTCCATGGGGGCGTACACCTGGTGCCAACGCTGGCGTTGCAGACCTACCAAATCAGCTTGGTCGTCCTGCAATCGCGGTGAACCTTGCGAGGCTGATCGGCCCAGCTGCAAACCTCAACCCTCAGTGGCTAGAGGGCGACTCTCCGATCACTGGAGAGTCTATTGATTCTGGAGTACATCAGTTTACCCTCCTATATCCGCCTGATGGAGCTGTCACTTTCGCTGGCGATGGCGGGGTACTTTCCACATTGAGAGCGAGCGTTGCAGATCTCGATACAGCCGGAGATTACTACATTTCCGGTCGTACGGTTTGGTGCGTCTCGGAGACTATCGGTGGAACTACAGCTAGCTACAACACGAATCCAAGTCTTTGGAATGGTGGAGGCAACTACCAGGGCGCTCGCTTCAACGTAATTCCTGACCCGAACCAGATCGCCTCACTCTCAAGTGAGCAGATTGGAATCAGTGGCCCAGCAGCAGATGGCTCTTACACAATCCAGCTCCCTCTAGTTACTCACCAGCAGGCAAACGAAGACTCTTCTAGTTCAGCGCTAAGTGCAGCAGACGATCCTAACTTTGACAAGCAGCTTGAGCTACCTACAGTGCTCACTGACAGCCTCAGCCCAGGGGACGTAATCCCTGAGGGGTTCCTCTTCCTGCGAAATAACACTACTAGAGAGGTCTACAGAGACGCCATTTATGAGTACAGTGACGCAGATACGATCATTGCTCGAAGCATCGATCTCGGTCAGCCCGCCGATTACAACGCACAAGAGTTTTCGATCATTACCGTCGGTACGGATGTAACTACATCCATTGACGATCTTCGTCGAAAAGCTATGAATCACAATCATAGCGGCGCCTTTGGTGAGCATCAGATCCTATTTGAGGACTTGATTGGCGGACAGAGCTATGCTGGGGCCTCCGGCGCTTTCACGAAGTCTCAGAATCCTTCGAACTTCCTTCCTCAGTATTTACATAGAGACGGATACAGGTCGGGTGTTGACGGCACCATTAATGACGAGAACGTCATGCGTGGCGATATCGTCATGGGTAAGGAGAGCGGGTCTCCTGGTAGTTACTTGGACTTTGGTGTATCTACCTTCGGCATTTATTTCGGTGTCCCAGGCTTTGGTTCATATATCAAGAACGTAGGGCAGGACCTCAAAATTTCCGCCCAGCCACTGGGGGGCGGAGGAGTTGAAGTAGATGGACAGCTCTTTTTCGACGTTACTGCTGGAGAGGTTGATCTAACTGCAACTTCTGGCGACGTGGACATCGATGCAACTTCTGGAAACATTGATGCAACCGCTTCTGGCGACGTTGATATCGTTGCAGGTGTAGATTTTACAGCTACAGCTTTTACCGGCAACGCAGAGATTTCTGCTGCAAATGATATCGAGCTTAACTCTGGCAATGACATCTTCCAGAGTATTGCAGCAGGTCGCGTCATTAAGATGTTCGGTGGCACATCTGCAGGGTCTGTAAACCCTGGCGGTAGTGGCGTCGTTATGGAGTTCGATAGAACTATCGCGTGCATCGTGCGCACCAGGTCGGCTGGAGCGACCGCCGATGTCCTTGCATTAGAGTTTGATGGTATCGCGAGTCCAGGCACTAGTAACTCCTGGATTAACTTCTACTCAAGTGGCAGCGCTCGGCGTGGGCGAGTTTCTGGAGCGCCAGCTAGTGCTGTTGCGGGCTTCCTGCAGTGGGACGGTATTTCAACATACGGTCCTGCTTTCGCTGGGCTCTGGCCACTCGGTGGAGCAGCCGGTGATGCACAGTTTATTTCTGGCAATAGCGACTTTGGCGAGTGGCTACCGATTGGTGACGTAGGCGAATGGACAGATGCTAACGCTGAGGAAGTCGTCGCCTACAGCGAAGAGCATGGCCGCTTTGGTCTTCCAGAAGGTATGATTGTCTACGTTCGGGATGGAAAGATCTGGAAGAGCGAGGGCGGTAGTCCGATGGTTATTACTTGTCGAGCAATCCTCGTAGGCAATGACCAGGATACTAGCGTGCCCGGAGAGGTCGTATCCTTCGTTGGCCAGGTTCCAGTTATTACTGTGGGTCCAGTCAAGGACGGAGATTACTTGGTGCCTTTGGAAAATCACTGCGTAGCAGTGGACCCTAATAGTGTATCCTTTAGTGAATACAGGGCAGCAATCGGTACTGCATGGCAGGACAGCCAGGGCGACGGTTGCGAAAGAGTCCTATGTGCCATTGGCAAGAAGTAAGGTGACATGTCCGAGCTTATTCTCGAACTCATTGCTCACGGACCAGAGCAAGAAGACGCATACCCGGTTTCCTCTCACGTGCACAAGTACGTTGAGCGTGTTATCTATGCGAAGGATGTAGCTGCGTCTTCAGTTCCCATTGCTTACTTCGAGTCTGAGCCGCTAGATTCTTGGCGAAATGTCCAGAATATTGACCGAACCTATGTGGTTCCGGCTAATACTCTGTCCACTTTGACTCGGGAGCATGGCTGGATTGAGACGGCTGGAGCTAGTTTTACATCAGCCTACAAGACCCTAGCAGTTACTGATCGGCTAGGTATCGATGAACGAGGGGCCAAGAAGCCCCTCTTCTTTAGGCATGATACGGGATTCGACAATCTTTCTGACTTGCGCCTCATCGTAATTGAGGATGGAGAGAAGATTGAGACTGAGTCTGGCTACCAGGAGGACCTGGTAGCAGGAACGGTGTGGACGAACTACAGAAATCACTACAACCCTGATACAGGGGCGTACCGCTTGTACTTTGTGGTGGGCTCGGACAAGGTTGGAAACACATTCCACCAGTTGCTCAACTCGGTTCCTGCTGCAAAGGTGGCCGACTACACTGACATCGACCTGGATACAGGACTTCTAACTACTGATTACCCGGTATATTCAGTAGAGGAGACAGCAACTGGATTCACCTACTCTTTCAACACTAGTGGACCCTGGTTCATTCGACCGCTCGAAGCATCGGTTATCAAGCCGCTACTTCCGGCAGGGCGAGGCCCTCAGGATCCGTGGTACTTAAGAGTGTCTAATGGTAATTTCTCAACACATGTGAATGGTTCATTTAGAAATTACCGGCTGCCAGAATTTAACCGCCAGCCCTTCTCCCCGTTCAAGCCCTTCGTTTATTCGACTTACGGCAAGTTCCTGTGGGTAAACGAGAACGTAATTACTTCTACTCGTGAGAACATCAGAATTCAGCCAGGCAGGACGATGCATTTCACCCTGCTGATCTATGATGCCAACGACGTTCTTACGGCGGCCCTTACTACGGACCCGAGCCTAGATGGCGAGCGAGTGGGAGAAACTAACATCTTCTATGAGGCGAACTACATTCAATCGTGGGATAATTCCACTGGAACCGTAGCGTTAGGGTTGGAGTTGGACCCGAACTCCACCTTCATCGCTAGATACTTCTATGAGGCCAATGATCTAGAAGATAAGTTTGTTAACCTGAATCCGCTCTACAATAAGGACGCTTTGGATTGGATGTGGGTCTACTACATTGTTCCGAATGTTGATGTTGAGGACAGAGGCCTGCACGTTCTAGGGGTTGACAAGGACGGCGTGATTCGATTCGCTTCGCAGGAGCTTGGTCGCACCTACCCCAACTTCAGATTATTTAATGCTGATGGTTCCATTAACCCCGATACGGTAATTGGAACCCAGTATCGTTCAATGTTCTCCTCTGACACGTGGTTTACAAACTATGCTGCAGGACAGGACAATGGGAATGCCTACTACGTGCTTTCAGAAGTGTTAGTTCTAGATACCGCCGTAATTGAGGACTCAGAGATTATTGATGTGAGAAGGCCTGGTGAAGCAATCACCGAAGCTTCTTTCGAAGCTGCGATTGCCGCCAACCCTCGAATTCTTCAGTCTCAGCTAGGTTACGGCCCAGACGGACAAGAAGTTCCGCGTAACGCTGCGATGGTTATCCACGCACCGATTACACTCCTAGAAGAGTACGGTGGAGACCTGAGCCCGGAAAGGGCAAAGGAACTACTTCGCACTTACCTTCCTTCTGCCTCCTATGGTCTGGTAAGGTTTGACTACCCGAGAGTTCTGATTGCACTCTCTCAGGCGACCAGCTCTCAGGTACGCTTGGCGACTACTTGGGAAGGGCCGGACCTGATCTACAACCTATATCGAAGAGACAACCCCTCCGGTGAGTGGGTTTTCATTTCGACAATTACGGCGCCTTCAACGCCGGAGCCAGGGATGCACTTTATTGATAGTTCTGTAGAGTCTGGAGCCGTGTACGAGTACGGTATCCGCCTAGCTGACACTGATAACGAGTACCCCTTTAGCCCAATCCTCACTGTAAAGGTTCCGTAATGCCTGCACGCACACTAAGATTCCTTGTAGACACTACAAAGATCCTTGATCCATACCTGGTAGACAATACTCCTGTCGTTTTCAAGGTCGTTAATCTTGAAGATAGTACTGCCGAAAACTTGGGGTTCTATATCTCCCCAGCGTCCAACGTGGGCGACGTGGACAACCCAGCTGATTATGCACCGGAGACTGACTATCTAGAGCTGCAGTCCTGGGGCGAAGATACTGTTACAGGCGTAACGCCTTCTGGCGGTTTGAAGATTACCGTGGGCCTTGATACAACTTACGTGACAAAGAGTGCGGGCTCATCTTTTCAAAATCGAATCAGTTTCCCGGATTTGGCATCCGGGGAAACTAAAGAATTCACTGTTACGTTAGAGACTCCACCCAGTGTGGTGAGTAGACGACTATACGTCACTCTAGTTCTGGAGTAACCAATGGGCCGCTTTAAGGATCGTGTTTCGAGTGCAGGAACGCTGCTCGCCGCCGCGAAGCGTCGTGTTGACGATATCGATCATATCGACACATCGGGCCGGGAGCGTGACGATCTAGCCGTAAGCTTTATGCGTACGATTGGAGACGTGCTTTCAGCTCCTCCTGTCCAGGGCGGGCGCTTGATTAACTCCAATGCTTACTCTCAGTTCTGGAGAGATTCGAAGTATTTCGTCGGAGTAGTCAACGGACACGCAACCCAGTTGAGCGAATTAGTGTCTCTAAACACGAAAGATATCTTCTCGGCTGTATCGGATATCGAGGGTGAAGTGCTTGCTCTAGACTCAGAAGTGGGCGAGGAAGAAATTAAGTTGATCGAGCACTACGATAAAGTTCACCTTAACCGTATGGCTCGCAGTATTGATGACCAGATTCAGTTTAGTGATACAGACTGGATTGAGGATTTCAAAACTTCTTTCTCATACCCGGAGCGTTTCCTCCTATCTACGCTACCCAACGCAGGAATTACTTTGCCGGTTAGAAACAGGCAGGATATTCCAATTATCGATGCGATTTTGCTGCAGGAATCAACCGATGTTGGAGACACGTTAACCCCGATGGTTACTACGTCTCCACGGAATGTGTTCCTCAAGAACAAAGTGTTCAGACATGTGGTTGTAAGGAAAGGTTACGACGCTACCTCAAGGGTATATAAGCAGAAGACTTCTTCCGATCAGTATCCTTATAGTGCGAGGTCTACTCTGACCCTGCAGCTTGAGTTGCCGAATAACATTCTCTTGAACTATCTAGAGATTGAGCCGGGTGGAAACTCCACGCTCTCCCTTCAGTCACTATCTTATGTGAATGAAGCTGGGGAAACCGTTGGTTTGTCCACGGTTTCCATTCCGTCTCCGACAGCGTTGACACTTCTCTTCCAGCCAATTCAGACTCGCTATCTCGTGCTTACCTTCGAGCAGTTCGCTCCTGTTACCTCGACCACAGTTGTCGTAGGTGACGAGAGAGCCCGAGCGCTTAATAAGCTTTTGTCTGGTGCCGGCTTCCTAAGCAAGTTCGCTGATGACTCGGTAGAAGTAACTGGTCGAGTTTTCGACTTCTCTATGAAGAGTTTGTCTGTAGGCTCAGTGCTCTACGAGGACAAGGGAATCTTCAGAAGCTTCCCAGTTCAGGTGAAGTCTCCTATCGGTGTTGATGCTCGCAAGCTTGTAGAGGCGATTGTCCCGGTTGATCGTATTGATGCGTATCGAGATGAGATTATTCTTCCTGAGGGGCAGGTGCTCCAAGAGCTTTATGTGGGTGCGCGCCTCTTCGACAACGACGGCAACCGAACCCTTGACGACCTCATTCCTCTACCAGACTCTTACCCGACTCAATCTGAGTTCCTTGATCCAAGCGGAACAGATGCCAGAGTGAAGCTATTCCCAGACCTAAAGTGGAACGAAGTCAAGAACAAGATTGCTTCCATTAGTGGGGACCTTATTATTGATGCTGTTCATGGGAACTTGATTACTACCGTTGAGCCTCACGGCTTGATGGCCGGTGAGACCTTCACTTTTAGAGGTCCTATGAGTATCGGGTTACCACTCGCTCCTATTACCGTACATCTTGTTAATGATGATTTTTCATTCTATGTACTAGCAGGGCCAAGTCTTGACTGGTGGCCCGCGAACCCTGCTCCAGACCTTACGGATAGTACAGCTTACGTAGTTAGGCCTGGTGACCAGGTTCCAGCGTTTGATGTTTTTGTTGGGCAGGATACAGCGCTTAATCTTGGAACTGATTACCAGTTTAGTATTGATGGCGGTACCACTTACCACTCGTCATTTGATACAATCACTAACTGGGAAGAGCTTCGTCGCCGCGCAGAGGCGGGAAGATTCTACATCCGGTTCACAGACCGTAAGTCTGACGAGTTCTACTGGATTAAGTACAGGATTCAGCGAAACCAGAAACTGAACAGGTCGGGGACAGTGCGACTAAAGAATGGGCGAGTAACCTTTTCTAAGCAGCTGCGAGACTCGCAGGGTACGTTCCAGACAGTGCTAGTCAGTCGCCCCAACACCACGAATCACTACCTGACTTTTATCGTCAGGCAGTACTCCCTGAAAGTCCAAGAGCATGGGTCTTAATAGCGTACGCACAAACAGATATGTTCCAGATCTGGATGCGTTTCAGCAAATCGTCGGTCGCTTCCTGGTTGATTGGAAGCGCGCGTCTACGCTTGAGCAAAGGCTTAGCGTTGAGTCTCGTGCTATTACTTATTTCCAGGAGCTGATTGATTTCACCTACGACCTTGAAAAGGTCTCGGTATTTGAGCACCCAAACGTAAGAGACTTCGACCTAGCTGCAGCGCAGTCCAGAGACCTGCTGCTTCTCAACCTTGAGCGCTTGCGTAGTATCTCGCGACTCTACATCAAGTACTTTAATAACGAGAAGCTTGCTCTACTTGAGCTAATTGGTTCACTGCGTCGCGCGCGCCAAAAGCGAGCGACGCTAAGTCTGTGGAATCAGGCTACCGACAAGCACGTCATCTCTGAGAACTTCCTTAACTTCAATCATCTGGACTATGATTTTATTCAGGAGGGACAGCTAACTGTTGATACAGCTCAGGGGCTGGCCACGCTTCCAGTAAAAGTCTCTAGCAACCTGGGCGTAGGTCGTATTCGCGTAGGCTCAAAGAGCCGTGGCGTTGCGGGCAACTCAGACCTGGATATTCAGACTGACAACTCTGACCCTGCATTCCTACTAGATGGGAATCCGGATACCTGGTTTGAGTACGAGAGACTAGATACAGGCCCCTGTGAGCTTCAGCTCACTTGCGAGCTAAACTCTCCGGAGATTGTAAACCAGATTAGTATCGAGCCAGTGAACCTAGGCAGCGGACTTACCTTCGAGATTCAGGACATCGTCTTCACGGACGACAAGGTGAGCACGGGTATTCGTGACCTGCTACCCACTCGACTTCCAGACGACTTCTTTACAGTTAAGCCGGTAGGTAGGGATACACACTGGGCGACGTCCTTCCTTCCAGTGAAGTGTCGCACTATCTCGATCTCCTTTAAGCAGGCAAGCTCATACACAGTTCGTATCGATACTGTGGATGAGAGAATCGCTAACCGTCAGAGGTTCGCTGTAGCGCTAAGAAGTATTGAGTTCCGAAAGAACGAGTACGAAGACATTGGTGGAATCAACTCTAGAGAGGTCAAGATTCCGGGGGCGCTTTACGCTGCAGAGTCTATTATCGATATCGTTCCAGCTAGCTCGCCTCTGTATGCGGCTAAGTTCGACGTAAGTTCTGACGGAGGTGAGACGTGGACTGAGAATGTTTGCGCTGGTACAGCTCTTGGCGTCGGTGAGAATTGCACGGGAACGACACTTTTAGATGGTGAATCCGAGAGCTTTTTGTGGCGTTTACATGTCGAAAGAAAGCCAAAAGCTTTCTCCGACGCAAGCTCCTTCACAGACAGTACAGCTCCTGTAGAGCTGAACTTCTTCCGAAGCGGAGTATCCAAGGCTTTCTCCCCTGTTCGATTCCAGTTGCCTGAGAGACCTCAGAATAAGTCGGCAGTTGTTTACCAGCCAGGTGTCGCGAGGTTCAGCGATAAGCTCTCAGAGGCCGTCCTGCTGGCTCGTGCGCGTACTGCTGGGGCAATGAACGTTGCACTTCCGTTCGACCTCCAGGATGATGGCTTGGATTTCGAGACAATGCATGTTCTACTCAACCGTCAGGAGTTGGTATTCAACCCTGACAACGCTTCACTCGCTGCAGGAGAGTATGGATTTGATTCCACTCTAACTGAGCTAGAGTTGGTTGGTGTTCCAGACCGCTCACGAATCGAAGTTATTTTCGACGAAGAGGTAATGCTACTCCAAGAGCAGAGTGATGGCTTCTACCACGGAATCCCTCACAACTTCGATCCTGAGAAAGAGAACATCCGAATTAGCTACCTTCCGGCGACCGCCTCTAGGCGTAGTCGCCTGCTTCCTATGGACCGAGCGACGATTGACCTGGGTCACCGCTCTATCGTAGAGAGTAGTTTTGAGATCGTGGCGGACAGCGTTGCGTTCGTTTCTGTTGCTAGTAGGAACCTAGTCACTGCAGATACAGATTATTACTTGGATCCAGTCAGAGGCATCTTGTACCTCAATAACCCGCTGGGTCAGATTCTGGGCAGTGCGGATAGTGCTCGCACCACCTTCCTCAACTCTCAGATTCAGGAGTTAAGTAACGATCAGTTCTCAGTGGTTGTTCGAGATATGGTTCCCTGGGGCGTCCGCATCAACAGAGATGCGGTAGCATTTACTACAGTCAGTGATAATCTCAACGCTGGCCCGCAGGCTAGGCTCTCAGTCCTAGACCAGACTGAGGCCACGAGGCCCGACATTATGTCGGCAAACCCGAGAGCTATGACGCTGTCTTATGACCACGTAGTTATCGGTAGTCTTGCGGTTCCACAGAACCTTATTGATACGGCGGCGCCGGGGTATCCTGTTGAGATGCCGTTTATGGACGGTAACAGCGAGTTCCTTGGACTAACTCCAATGAACAATGAATCCACTTTCGAGATTACTGCAGACTCTACTGGCGTAGTCTCTTTTGCATTGGCTGCGCGAGAGGGTGTATACTCTCCACTAGGAGTGACCTTCTCTGATACTTCAGTCTTCTCGACTCTTGTATCTACTCCAAGTGGAATCGGGCAGTATAGCTTGGACCTCCAGAATGGTTTGGTAAGCGTCTACGTTGGACCACTAGGGACATTGGCGGCGGGCATTGAGATCCTGTATTACTACAAGGACCCTTTGCATGATTCTTCGAACCGATACTCTGTAGACTATGAGAATGGTATCCTGTACGCCTCTGAGGACTTGAACTCAGTTGAGTCACCAGAGGTTACTTACAAGGCGACGAACTATAAGATTGCCTTCGACCTGGTTCGGAAGGTTGATAAGTACGAATATGATTCTGAGTCGAACACAGTATCACTAAGGACAGAGGGGCTCTCAGACGTGAACGCTTTGGTTAAGACCTTCTGGGCCAAGCCTCAAACCAATAAAAGAATCGCCGGACTTGAGCGATACTTCTCCCCCATTCTGCTATCGGTAGGATTTAGGTTTCAGTAATGGCAGACCTACTCACAGCGCCCTATGAGTCGGCTTTCAAAAAGCGAGTGATTCAGGACTACGTAAAAGAGAATAGCCGCGCTCCTTCAAGAGCGCAGCTATTTGAATTAATGCGTGAGAAGCGTAGAGAGTATCCTGGTGCTGAGCAGGTTGGCTTCTCTGGCCAGGACATTACCGCGCCAGTCTTCCGAGATACCAGTTCGTCTGTAGCGGAGAACCGAAACCGCGAAGCGGTTCGTGATGATATGCGGGTGCTAGGTAGCCGTATTGAAGAGCTGGGTGAGTTCCTTGAGGAGTCCTACCGAGTCTTTATCGCATCTGCTGCACGCTCAGATCAGATTTTAGGTCAGCTGGACAAGCGCCTTAACAACCTCCTACTACTCGCTGGACGAACCGATGTCTTTGTATACGGAGTTGAAGAGGGGTTCGAGACGCAAGAAAACATTGACTTTGAGAATAGCACTGTTACTGTAGAGCCTGGCTACTGCACTATGAACCGCAAGAACTACACGAAGGTAGATCTTGGCAAGGTAGACCTAGGGTTTACGACCATCGCCCCGAAGGGGCTGCTGTCTACTAGGGTGATTAACAGTATCGATTCTCTCAAAGAAGCAGACGGCAACATTTGGGAGTACCATGTAAAGACTCCCTACCCCTTGGGTAGAGTTAGCGCTGCTATCGATATAGCCTTTGACGAGCCGGACGGAGTCGCGGTAACCGATCTTAGACTTACGGGCTCCCCCGTCGATGCAAACGGGAAGACCACCTGGAGTGTCTTCTACTCCTTAGACGGATCGAGCTTCCACGTCGTTGAGCCTGTAGAGAGAGAGTTCTACAAGGGCGAGAACCAGGCTTCGATTGGGCTCTCCGGCATCAAGAAGATTCGAGTCCTTCTTACGAAGTCAGCCGCTGACGATACGAGCCCAGGCGGCAAAGAGAGCTTCTACATCTACACGCTAGACTCGTTGGAGCTGTTCGTTGATGAATACAAAAGTGACGCGAGGTCTGTCCTCTATGCGGGCCCATATGACGTATTGGACGATCAAGGTAACCCATACGATTTCTCAATGGCAGCTATGGGATCCGATACTTGTTGCGTACTTCCTGATAGAACCAGTGTTTCGTTCTTTCTAAGCAAGGATGGTCTTAACTACGAGCCAGTATCCTGGACTGGAAAGTCCCTAAACGTTGTACAGTTTCATGATACGAATCCTGACGGAACCTTTGAGTTCCTCGATGCTACAGAGGATACCCACTCGCTCGTTCTCCCGGAAGAGGAAGAGCTAGAGTTTGACTTTGGCAAAGAGGCATATCTAAACCTCTTCGTAGATGACACAACCTACCCCGTAGTTCGACAGTCTGTTCGCATCAAGAGAAATCTCTCTCAGGCTGGTAAAACTCTATACGGGACCACCGCTGGGTGGTCCTTCGATGCTGATACGTCTCAATACAGCACTACGCTTCAGGTAGAGAAAATCGAAGGGCGCTGGCTAGACCTCGGTACTACGTCAGCCTTTGTAAACGAGCGACTAGTTTCTGGTCGCATTCGACTCCCACAGGGAACTCATACATTCCGCACAGCTGATTCCAACTGGTATGACGTTGAGGCGGGCATCACCACTTTGGAAGATCTGGAAGCAAAGGACGCGGTCTACCCTTATAACCACAAACTACTGGTTGAGGGTTACGATTACGCGCCTGGGTTTCAGGGAGAGCAGATCTACCAAGGTGTTGATGAGTTCTATGGGTCCCTGCTGGAGTTCGTTACCCCAGAGAAGTTCGAAGACGAAGACAGGGACAGAGATCTGTCAATCTTCACACTCGTTGAGTACAATGGTGACCTCTACTTCAAGGTGAAGGTAGACCCGACCAACGGTTCTTGGCGAGACGAGCGTGTCTCAGTTGAGTACCTGACCCACAGAGAGACAGGGAGCCAGCTTTACGTTAAGGCTATTATCTCTTCGCTCGATACTCGAATTAGTCCCTACATCAACCATTTCCAAGTGAGAGTCATCTAATGTCGAACCAGAACTTTGACAACGTATTGAGAACATTGGTCCAGGCTTCTGGTAGTAATACTGGGAAGCTTCGCACGGATGCAGACAGAGCGTCGTTCCAGGTGAATACGAAGTCTGACTTCGCAGCCCTGTTCCACCAGCATAACGCTCTTATCTATCCACTCCTTGTTGCGCTTCGCAGCGGACCGGAGATGGATGACGCACTGGCACTGGGACTTGAGGGTCGCACAGTAACCACGTTCGGAGCAGCCACCTCTAGTGCTGCTACGTGCTACTGGGATCCGACGAACGAGAGACCTCGAAGCATTAAGGAAACGATTGATTGCCTTATCGCTGAGCTTGCACGGATTGAGAATATCTTCTCTCTGGAGACGAGTATCGGGGACTACGACGATAGCGCACTTGTGTCCGCTATCGCCTGTCTAAATCTCAACGACACCCAGCTTTCAAAAGACATTCTAGGTCCAAACTACACACTCGACTGTGATGGAAACAACGATCTGCCGTACTCGCTAGCGCGGCATATTCACGAGTTTATGACACAGTTGGTCAACGGTTATCCTGGGGCAGGTCTCACATTCACCGGCGAGGCAGCCTACCCCTCCCTCTCGTTGACCGTGCTCCTGTCTCAGGTAACCATTGACACTACCTTACCACCAACAGTGATTGATAGTACATCTGGAGGTCCGAATACCCTTGTAGACGACTTGAGTGCGATTCGCACATTCATTGGAATGGACGACGCTGCAGACTCTACCCCTGACTACTCTGCTCATGGCGCAATCGCTACCGTCTCTGATGGTGATTCGCTAGAACTAGCTATTCAGAAACTGGATCAGGCGATTTCGGGCTCCGGTTCTGACGAGAATGTCAAGGTTACGTCTAACGATACTACTGCGGGTTACCTGTTCGACAAGATTGTCACCACAACTGCAGCGGTTGTAATCACCGAGGTGAACGACGGCGCGGACGAAGATCTACGGATTAACGTAACTAAGCTCGTTGGTGACTCAGGTGCTGGCGGAACAGCAGGTCTAGCTCCCGCTCCTGGAGCGGGTGATGCTGCGGCTGGCAAGTATCTTGATGCTGATGGCACTTGGACAGTGCCGCCCGATACCCAGCCTGCGCTACTTGTAGACTCTATTACTATCTATCCGAAGAACATGCAGACCCATGGCGCAAATCCGCAACTAGATAAACTTTCGAGTGGCGCGCCAGCAGATGTTGCGACTGCTACGACTATGATGATCTTCCCAGGCGGAGAAGACTCTTACTGCAGCTTCCCAGTTCCAGTGCCGAGAGATACGTCGGGTAATAACCCGACTTCGTTTGTATGCTGGGGCGCGTCTTTTCAGCATACGTCTGGCACGAATACTGGAGCAGTGTGGGAGATCGAGTATGCTCTTAGCGGCGGGGTTGCACACCTTACTGAGGATGGCGAAGCCTTCGCTATTGATGGTGGGACGGGATGGGGCGGTACTGAGAAGAGTACGTACACTACGTCTACAACCAACGTTGTCATCCACGAGTTTGCTTCTCAGAATATTGAAGGTACGACGAAGACTGGTCACCTCCATGTGAAGGTAGGCCGTCTTGGTAGTTCTGATGTTAACGACGACTTTACTGGTGTCGAAGGACTCATGTACTTAGTGGTGGAATGGACCTGGTAAACCATGCTGCGGCGAGCCTCCAAAATCCTACTAAAAGCTGGGGTTCCCAGGAATACTAGCTCTAGGAAAAGACCTAGGCAGCGTAGAAAGCCTACCAACATGGTTCGGTTCCTACGAGACGAGCCAACGGGTTCGGTCTGCGTAAAGCGCGCTCTTGGTGGAATCGGAGACGTACTCATGTGCACTCCGTCTTTACGAGAGCTTAAGCGTAGGTTCCCGAACTGCAGGCTAGTCTTTGCTGTGGATATGCATCGCGTGCATGATAATAGGTATTACGAGCTTGTCAAAAACCTCGATTTTATCGACGAGGTGGTAGATGCGCGCTACGTAGATAGTAACGCCTTTGGCTTCGTATCTGACATTACTTCGGTATGCATTGGGTATGAGAACAAGGGTTTGCCACCGATGAACAGGATTGACCTGTTCGCTCGGCACCTAGGCCTACCAAACTTAGCGACTTCTTTACCAGCCTATGTGGTAACCTCTCAGGAGAGAGCAAAAGCAAAGAAGGCTTTGAGCAAGCTCAAAGATTCAAAGGTTGTAATCGCGTTACACACAGCTTCAAACGAGGGAAAAAGATCTTGGCCCTTAAAGAAGTATGAACCTTTGATTCGGCGCCTTACAAAACTCATCCCTGAGGTTGGGTTCGTAGTTTTCGATCACAACAACCGGCTCCCCGTATGGGGCCGGTATTCGAATGTAATCGACGCGAGCAGGACGAGTGTCCGCGAAATGACAGCATTAATTGAGCAGGTAGATTTATTTATCGGACCAGATTCCGGACCAATGCACTGTGCTGGAGCAGTAGGGACAAGGGCTTTAGTCTTGTTTGGCTCGATTCCTCCAGAGGCTCGTATTAACCACTACCCAACGCACAAGGCTATAACCGCTCAGGTTCCATGCCTTGGTTGTTGGTACAAAGCTTGTCCGTTTAATGTAAAATGTATGAAGCTAATTGAAGCGGACAAAGTAGCTAAAATGGCGCAAGCCCATTTAGGAAGATAAATGAGAGTTCCAGTAATTACACGCAAGTCTCCGAACAAGGGGAACCCCGGTGACGGATTCATTTTTTGGGGTTTACAAGACATTTGGGAAGGTATCTTTGGGCCCACCCAATGGGACCTTATCTCTAAATTCGGACCCAATGACATCAAAGCCAGCATGAGCGAAGTAAAGAAAGCTAGCGTAATTGTTTATGCCGGAATGCCCCAGTACAACAATTACGACGACTGGTGCTTTTTCTACGACAAGGAGCTTTGGGAAGAGTACATAAATCCAACAGGAATTACCACGCTGCACCTTGCTGGGGGAGGGGGCTTCCCGAACCCAGACATGAGTCCGACTGAATTCGCAGACTACTGTGAAGGGTCTGAGAAGACTGTGGAGATTCTCAAAGAGAGATTCAAGAACGCTTCTTTGATCACAGCTAGAGACCATCACGCCTACGAACTTGTAAAGAGGGTTCGCCCAGATGCAAAGCTCCAGCCCTGCACTGCAGTGTTCGCTGCGAGTCGTAGGAATGTTGTACCGGACAGAGTTCCTAAGAGAGTTGCTCTTGTCCCTCCTAGCCCCGGCATGTTCCCCGACAAGTTTGTAGACAGCAATGACGTTGACAAGAAGATGAAGCACATCTTCGACACCTTTGTAAAATTGCGGAATGAGTTTTTAAAGGCTGGATACGATCCAGTTATCGTCTGCCACGGCAGGCGAGAGTTTGAAGCTTTCCGAGCAGGCATGAAGGTTACCCCAGTCTTCTATACCAACTGTGCAGACAGCCTTCTTCGCTATTACGGCACTTGCGAGGGTGTTGTTTCGGCTCGACTCCATGGAGCAGTTTGCTCTTATGGAATTCCAGGAACTAAGTGCGTGGGCATTGGTATCGACACAAGACTTAGTGCTTTCGATCAGTTTCCTGGAATTTCGAAAATCAAGTGGGAAGACCTTTCGAAGCGACCAGTGGTTCCATTCCTCAAAAAGGCTAAGGCATGCACGAAAGCTCAGCTAGATAAGATGAGGAGCGAATACCAAGAACTTCTCTCTGCTGCAGTTCTATAATGAGAATTGTTTTCGATCTAGATGACACCCTTTGCGAGGGTGGCTCACCTTACACCAATTGCCAGCCATTCGAAGGTGCAAAGGAGATGCTTGAGATGCTTAAGGCTAGCGGGCATGTCGTAGTAATTCATACCGCTAGAGGGATGAGTACCTATAATGGTAATGTAGAAGAAGTCGAAGCCAACTTGAGAGAGCTTACCGAACAACAACTAGAAGACTGGGAATTCCCTATCGACGAGCTGTACTTTGGAAAGCCAGCTGGGGACTTCTACGTTGACGACAAGGGATATCGTCACAGAACCGTAGGGTATACACGCAACTTGCTTGAGAATTATTGCTCTGGAGAGACCTAATGCCGATCACTACAGTACAGTACAATGCTCTTCTAGCCCGACTGAGGTCGGTTGAGGAGCACATCAACAATCTGAACATTGCTTCGGATAGGTTTGCTTCACTACAACAGCTTAACGAGCTGGTAGTGCTGTTCCAGACGGATCTGGATAACATCTCCACGAGGATGACTACGCTAGAGGCCAGAATGGACGCGCTAGAAAGCGAGCCACTACTTTAAAACTATCGCTCTAGCGCCTTCTCTAGCAGGCCTTTTAAGTCGGCGACTTTCTCCACCAGGTTCTTCATGTCGGACTTTAGCTCAGCTACATCCTCTTTACGAACTACCGTGGCTTCAAGAGCGCTGCGCTTAAGATCCAATGCCTGAATACGTAACTCGGTCCTAGCTTCTAAGTCTTTCACTTGGCTTGCAATCGCTTCGTCGATCTTTTTCTCAAAAGACGCACTGAGTTTGTAATAAACGGTAACTCCGGTACCGATCGCACTAACTACAGCAAAAATCCCAGCGCCAATACTAACTGTCATCGGTTCCATGAGAGCCCCCTGCGGAACATAAGGGAGCCCCGAAGGGCTCCCTTAGTTATTTAGTCTTCTAGCTTGATAAGTCCATCGGCATCACGAGCGATAACTGATTCGCTATCCTCCTTCTTGCCTCTGCGTACACGCGGCTTCCTCTTCGGCTTATCTTCCTTGGAGGGCTTCTCTCTTTCAGCCTTCGGAATTCGAGGCTTCTCCTTCTTCTCAGCCTTTTCGGCCTCAGCCTGCATGTATTCGAGCTTACGTAGGAGATCTGCCTTCTCCTTTTCGAGTTGAGCAGCCCTAGCCTCGGCAGCACTCTTTGCGTTCTCAGCTTCGGCTACTGCCTTGTCCGCCGTGGCGCGAGCCTCGGCGTTCTTTGCAAGCCATGCTTTTTCCTGTTTGATAGTCATTGAATCACTCCTGGATGCACGTTGTTTGAATGGTCTCATCGCCCCGGAGACTTGGCGCGTCTATCAGGAACAAACTCGATAAACGGCTCCCAGGACTCGCAGCCAGGCGCGAAGGCACCGGAACTATCCGTAACGGTATAAATTCCGTCCTTCTCTACCTCTACCGCTAGAACGTTCTCTTCAGTAACGTAAGCGGCGATCTGCTGTCCGAGCCAAATCTTACCCTGGCGGTCCCACTCAGGGACGCGACCGTCGCCATCGAGCTGCGCAACACGCTGACGTGTGCCACCCTCAACGACCTTCGGGTCCTTGCATAGACCGACCGTAACTCGGGTGAAATGTCGAACATGGCGTAGCCAAGTAGCTACAGCGCCCTGAAGCTCAGCTGCGTTCAGGTCTTCGTGTAGCGTAGCTCCACCTGGGATGATATGTCGAACTGGCTTAATCTTGCTGGGCCCTAGAATCTTCTTTACTAGTGCCGTCTGGTTGGAAGGGTTCGGAGAGCGGTCTAGCTCTTCGATTGCCGCTGCCTTAGTGAGTCCCATAGGAATCGTTCCTCTTCAAAGAAAGTTGCGCGTGGCATGTGCATTAGTGCTGACATGCCACTTGAGTTAATACCTTGCCTAAGCAGGTATAGCAGGTAACTATCCCATGAATCAAGATTTAGGTTCCTGACCAACATCTCGTCGGGGTAGCTACTATAATAGGCGTATTCTTGGTTTTCTTCAAGCAGATCGATAGACACAGTCCTTATGACTGATCTCTTTTTAACTACTGCTTGTATTTGATCTAACAGACCCATCTTGAAGTATTGGGCAAAAGCCCACTCTGCGACGGCTGGTTCGGCCTTTTCAGGGAAGAAACGGAAGTTTCTTATCTTGCGCATCATGATGAACTCTAACTCCTCTTTGACAGAGACTTTTAGTTCCTCTAGATACTTTAGCCATACCTTAATCATTACGAGTGCCGACTCTTCGTCATGCGAGAGGCGGCTACACATCGAGATGTAGTGAATGTCTTTTTCGTATTCGGCGTTTGTAAGTAGCTGTTCCCAGTGAAGGATGAACGGCTGGATTACTTCGAATAGCTCGGTAAGATCTGATCGTTTACTTTCAAAGCACTTCTTCCAGGCTGCAGCAAACTGTGTCGAGGACACCTCAAGCGGCATTGGTCTTGTATCTGTCGGAAGTACTTTGTACATCTTACCGTTTCTTTCGCTTTGGTTTCTGCTCCTTTATATAGGCCTTCGCCATCTTAACCCAGTGTCTGTATTCCATTGTAACAAGCATCGGCTTCCTGTCGTCCTTTGTGATGGCGACAGGTAGCTTGTTTTTCTTCGCGCAATCTTCTATGGCTTGAACCAGGGCGCGCTTAATACTTACCTGCTTGTGCCTTTTCGCTTCGACATGGAAGAAGTCCATCTCGACATCTGCGACTTCGGCTCCGCCTCCGCGTGTCTGTGCAAGGCCTCGCTCGGCTGTAACGCCTAAGTCTTCAGAGAGCTTCTTGGCTAGGGCGCGTTCAAAGTTGGCGCCCTTAGCTCTGGCTCCTCTACCTCTGGATGCCATATTCTATATCTCCTAAAGTGACTGATTTCTCTTTAGGGGTTAGTACCTGGTGGACGATGTTAAAGCCCTTTGACTCTTCTGCACTGAAGGTCGCAAACACATTGTCGCTAAACGATGAGTTCCAATCTTCAGCCGACATTCCAGATCTTTCCTGAATCAGTCTAATGATTACATTGTTTTGGTCTGTGTACAAACGGAACTGCCCTTGCATCATTTGCTGGCTATTACAGCCCTCGCCAGACGCTACAATCGGGTGATAGAAGAATCTAGTACTGGGATAGCTGAGCCGAAGGTCTCCGGCCATAAAGAGGATCAGTCCCGCTGATGAACATTCACCCATGCCCAGAGTTACGATGGGGCATGAAGACATTCTAAGCGTATCATAGATAGCCATCGTGTCTGAGTATACACCACCTTCGGAGTTGATGTGAACCGTAATGGGTTCGTCTGGCTCCTGAAGCGTTAGCTTTAGAATCTGAGAGACAACTGCTGCCGAGACGTTGTCGTCGATAGGCCCTGAGATTAACAGGGTTCTGGTGTCAGGACCGTAATAGCAAATTTGACCTGGGCTCCACTCATCACTCCCCAAGGACAATTCGTTTAAGATCACCTGGGGTGAGTCGTCTTGCGGTTCGGAAATCGATTTCTCTGTACTCATAGCCTGCTTCCTCCAGTGCTGTTTTCTTTAGGTTGTCCCGGAAGCGCATTCTGTTAAATGCTTTCCGGGATTCCTCAGCACTGATGTTACCGAAATTGGTCTCTTTGTAGTGCTGCTCGCCGTGAACTTCTACAACAGTTGCAAGCTCCTGGACGTACCAATCAATACAATGTGAATTGTTGCTGTAGTCAGGAACCAGTGCTGCCACTGGCACTTCCTGAAAGCAGCGCATTGTCTTAAAGAACGGGTCCGTTGCGAAGATTTCGCCAACCCTTCTATGCAGCTTTGAAGAGCTGTCTACTAATTCGAACTGAGTCTTCCACTGAGTCTTCTTAGAGCGCAAGGATCTTATCCTCCCCCTTACTTACATTAAATATACCATGCTCTTTAAGGTAGCGCATAAGATCTGCCCACTCGGCGTCGCTTGCAATCTTCTTGAAGGTTTGGGTGCGTTCGTCGATTTCCTCGATGAACACCTTGCCCTCATTAGACCTAAACGATACATAGTCTTTGGGCAGCTGCCCTGGCCTAGATCGACGTACTGAGGCTAGATGATACCAAGGACCCCCAACAAAAATTGTGGGGTCCATCAGGAACACCTCTTTGCTCAGAATCACAAAGTTACCTAGCTTACTCATCTCATGCCTCGCAGTCGTCTAATAGTTCTTCAGCGTTGCAGCGCATCCACTCGCTAACACGAGTAAAACCTCGCTCATCAATCTCGTCCGTGAAACCACGGTACTTAGTTCGAGCTGGAAACATGCCGAGGAATTCTTTGGTTTCATCGTCGTAGCTGGCGACGATTACCCAGCCAAATACTTGGAGCGCACGATTCGCCCACCAAAGCATTCCTGCTTCGCGGAACTCCTTCCACTCCCTTGCTACTAGGAACTCTCCCATTAGACTTTCTCCCAGACTAGGACAGTTTTTTCTACCTGTCTAACCTCTGGAATTTCCTTTGGCGCGTTGCTCCACTCCCAATCGAAATAGTACTCTGCATGGTAGGAACCACTCCTTCCCGCAGTATAGCAGTAGAACTTCTCTTTGAACTCAAAGACAAAGGTGGCATAGGAGGTTTTACCGTCGTCAATCCACTCGCCTTCTTCGATTACCTTGATGTTTTCATAGCCCTCTGGGAATACTTCTCCCCAGACGATGCACTTGAGCACTTCCATTGGAAATCTCATAGCATTTCTTCTCCGTAATTTTCCCTGATATAGCTTTCTAGCTTTACTACCTTGGTTCTAGCTTGGCTTGCATTGTTTTTAATAGTAGCTAGAGCTTGTTCGCGTTTCGAAATAGAGATTTCGAAATCAGATAGCTCGATTCGAGCCCTGTCTAATGCTCCTTGGACTGCGTCCAAGATAATTTCGTCAATCACTGTGCGACCACTGCGTGAGGTCTGTTCTCTGACAGGCCTGCCGGTGTAATTCGAATGAATTCGACATTTTCAGGACAGAGATCCCTTGTCGAGGTCATACCTAGGTAGCTTAGCGCTGAGGCAAGACCACCTCTAAACTGCTCAATCACTTCAACAGCAAATGCTCCTTGCTCAATCTCTGCAGTTTCTGCGCCTTCGGCACACTTGAATGAAAAGCCCTGAGATTTCTGAAAAGAGGCTGAAGCCTGGCCTCGGTAGCGTTTGACCTTTTTCCCAGTGACTACCGCGTCGGTGGGAAACCCATCAGCATCAAGCCATGGCTCAGTTAAGTGTTCCCATCCTGGAGTTTCAGGGCAAGCCTTGAACATAGAGCCCATCATGATTGCATCTGCTCCAGCCGCCATGTACTTCACAGCGTCTCCTGGATAGCGAATGCCGCCGTCGGCAATGAGCTTAACCTTGCTTCGAAGTAGTCCGAGACCGCTATGGATGTTGTAGACAGCTGACAGCTGAGGCACGCCAATACCAGTCATTAGCCTGGTGGTGCATACCGAGCCTGGCCCAATGCCAATTCTCAGGTGTGTTGCACCTGCTGCGACTATAGCTCTAGCCTGGTAGGCCGTAGCAATAGAGCCGCACATGATATTTTTAACCTGGGGAATCTTAGCTAGCTTCTCGATTGCTGCTCGACCTACGGGTGAATCTCCGTGCGCGATGTCTACGCAAATGGACAACTGGGCGTTTTGAAACTGACCATTGTCCATTAGGAATCTAATTCCGTCGTCTAGCGGAGATAGGTCGGCGCCTACTGCAAACCAAACATTCGGATTATCATAATGCTCTGCAAAGACTTCTGCCCACTCAGGGAGATAGCGACAGACTACTGGGAACTCGCCTAGTTCAACCATGGCGTCGGTCATATCCTTACCCGTAATAGTGTCCATCGGAGCCGTATAGATAAATGGCTGAATCTCTGCATGCTTCCGAGAAGCTAACACTCCACTCTGAGGCGATAGCAGAACGTCATCTGCAGTTAGGTAGTTCGATTCTAAGGGGTTCTGATACATTTAAGGTCCTGAGAGACTGCTCGGCACACAAACGTCCTTAAATGGGCACTTGTATGGGCATGGCAGCAGTGGGAAGTGATGGTCAGTTTCTATCTGACCTACAAGATTCTTCACCATCGTAAGATAGTGTTCGTTCAACTGATTTGTATCCATGCTCTCGTAGCGTAGCTCGCCACCTTCGCCCCAGGCGAATAGGTGAATCTTTGCTTGCGGCCTCTGTGTAGCGAAGTGCTTCTTCACTAGTGGTTCGAGGATCCTCAGCTTAAGCATGGATGGTATGTCACTTAAGATATCTCGTGACGTAGAGTAGGGCACAATGCCTACGGCGTGTACAGTTTGGTACCGCCTGGAGCGGAACAGGGCAGAGATGTGCAGATCTATCACAGATTTACCCACCTTGATTCTCGGTTCAATCGGACCCGAGATAGGTAGATACATATTGGGAGGCAAGATTTCGAAAATCTTGCCGACCCAGATAGTGACTTGGTTCTGCAGCTCTCTGACCTGGCCTTCTAGCAACTTAGGTTTCTCTGCTTGCAGAGATACAGATCTTGATAGCGCTGACTGTAAGTAGCGCGTAGGATCTTCACTCTGATTGCGAAGACAGTCGATTACAACTCGTTCGAAGGTTTGCTGTGCAACTGCAAGGTGCAGCGGAAGCTTTAGGCTTCCGCCAAAATGGTGCAGCTGGGAACACTTCGCATAGGTGCGTAGCTCCTCTTCGGTAATTGCTCGACCAGCAGTGGCTGGTAGCATATGTAGTCCTAGAACTTGGAGCCTAGCGTAATATCCACACTTGGATACTTAGACTGCGAGCCTATTGAGATGCCCGGAGCCAGCCACAAGTCAGTGAAGATTGGTATCTTTGAAGCAATGTTGAAGGACACTGGGTCAAGCCCAATCCTAGCCCCTGTTGCATTGAACGTACCTCGAATCTGAATTACGTCAACGTTCTCGTTCGGGTGTACCAGACTCATATAGATTGAGGCTGATGCCGCTCCGCCAACAGGCGTTTCCTGGGTATTGGGCTCAAAGAGTAGTGAGCCCGTAACACCGACGCCGAGATTCGGCATAAATAGAGGCGTCTTGCGGATCTCTCTAGAGACCACGCTGTCAACTTCTACATACACTTCCTTTTCAGGCTCTGCAGAACTAGTAGCTGTAAGCAGTACAGAGGTTTCGTCTTCACCAATAACGATCTGATTCTTAAAAGTCAGGTCGAAGGTATCAAACGTGAACTCTGGGTCGTCTTTGTTGCCGTTGGAGCTGAACGAAGCTACAGCCAGGTCGTTCCCGAGCCTGTGCGTGTAGTTGTCAGGCAGCACTGTTACCGTCTCGGTCCGACCTTCGACGATGGTTTCGGTACGCACTACGTATCGAATCTCAGCTGGCTTGTCCTCCATTGCTGCGATCTGTGCGCGGAGAACCTTGGTCTCCTCATCCTTGCCATCAAGCAGACTGTGGAGAGTTACGTTTTTGTGGCGAACAGTGTTTAGGTTCTCTGTAACCTCGGCCATTTCGTCCAGTAGATCTAGGTACTTCCCTTCAGCTCTCTGGTTTGCGAAGGTGTATCCGCTAATACTGGCTATTAGGAGTAGGAGGGCAACCCCTCCGGCAATAAGTACATTCTTCTTTAGCGTCCCCATGCCGATTCCTTCGGTCCTCCGACCTTACCCTCTTCAACGAGCTTCTTGACGAATTCGTTAAGATATACGGGCTGCATCTTCCAGCTCTCAAGCTTGGCATCCTCGTAGCTCTTCACAATGTAGTCCACCTTGTGTGGCTGCTGAGGGTTAAACTTGAGCGTTCCTCGCTTATTGAGGATGTTGCGGAGTCTGTCTACGGTGTTATTGATATGAACGGCACCGGTTTCTAGGTAGTAAAATGTTTCGTCTCCTCGGCAGTAGATTCCGAGGTCTTTGCTACGCGGCATTAGTAAATCCTAATTGAATCCTGATCGCTGTCAGGCATTGAAGCTTCGACTAAGCGACAGGTTTTGTCACCGTAAGCCGTGAGTCTGTGGGGGAAGCCTGGAGCGATAGTGAATGCCTCATGCTTGCCTACGAGAAAGTATCTCTCTGTCTTATCCACAATATACGTTATTTTCAGTGTACCTTCAATAACAAGCATGGTCTCATGCTTGTCTAGATGAAAGTGCATCGAGCATAGCTCCTCATCACCGGGCTCAATGGTGAGAAGCTTCATGCAGTATTCGCTGTTGTTGGCAAAGTGAAGTTCTGAACCCCACCTCTTATCAACAAAAGCAGGGGAGACAGGGCCGCTAAGCCCCATCTCCCCTCTCCTCGCCCCTGTAGCAGAGACTGCCTTAATCTGTGACTGGCTCGTATTCCGTTGCATCGACATAGTAGACATCGCCGTTCGTAATAGATGCGTTACCATCCTTCTTCGCGCGAGCATATCTATTTGCTTCGTCGCTAGCCGTCTCTTCGTTCTTAGAACGTAGAGTGACTGTGGATGGATCTAGATCCAGAACGAGCTTCTTCTTGAATCCACTAATCTTGTTCTTCGTAAAGTTCAAGAGTAGTCGAGGCATAGCCTTCTCTTCCTGTCTCCAGAAAATCTCCGCATGATCCTTTCGATCATGCAGGTCATTATACACATGGAAGATGACATTTGGTCTATACATTAGCGCACGAGCGTCCGCAAGGTCGTCGTCAACGGGCAACACCATCTTGGTTGAGTCCTTCGGCATGTTCTTTCGATACTCTGCCGTCGCAATCATTCCGAGGTGATATTTACCTGTCATAGCCTTCTGAGCATTAGCAATACGTGTCATCCGAGCCATCTGGTCCAGCTGTAGGAAATCCATGTAGTTGTGCGTGTTATCGCAAACTAGCAAGATCTTCTTACTGGGGTGGCGGCGCCGGTAATACTTCACGTTTCGCTCTAGCACTGACAGGGTGGAGCCATCCTCCATGTCAATTACGACTAGTCGCTCATTAGAAATGAGTCCCTTTAGTACGTCGTCTGCTTCAGCCACAGCTCTCAGCATCTCAGCTGGAGCACCCGCAAGATTCTTCTTGGGGTTCACCATCGCACCAATTGAAGGCTGCTCCATTCCTGGGAAGCACATCCGGTACGCATTCGTCTTGAGTCGAGGCTCAATCTGAGTGTAACTATCGTCCGTGGTGTGGATGATAACGATAGTGTCTTCGTCACTAAGCGCTACGTCTGTAGCAATCGAAAGGCAAACTGCAGTCTTGCCCGAGTTTGCGCGCCCACCAACGTAGGTTAGGCAACCAGAAGCCCAGCTCTGGCCACCATCCATCGCCCTCGCGAAGTCTGAGTGCCAGTTCATCTTGAATCCGGTCTTGTCGCCGTCTTCCTGACGTCGAGCTTCCTGAATTGCTTCATATCGCTCCAACTGATAGTTGACTCCAACGACGTTCCGAGCAAATTGCTTCTCAATAAAAGCAACCTTGTCTTCGTGCTGCGCCATAAGCGCAAGCGCGCCGTCAGGGTCTTCCTTTACTCCGACTACGTAGGACTCGGCTGCGGCTGTAATAGCCTCTCTCCGCTCGTTGAAGCGATTATCTCTAATCGAGTCAACGTCCACAGCAATGGACTGATGAGAGAGCCCTGTGAACTCGCTGAGCGTCGCAATGAGTAGTTCTCGACGTACAGCTGAGGACTCAGTAGCAATCGCTGGAATCATCCTTGTGCAGATAGCATCCGGTGTCTCATTCATAGACATCTGCGATAGCTGCCACTCGAAAGCAGTCTCTTTCGCCAACCCCTCTAGTGTCCTATCTACAGGCGTATCGCCAAGAACAAATCCCCTTAGGAATTCATCTGGGTCATTGGCGAGTTGCTCGCCTTCGTCATCTAGCGGGGGCTTTACAACCCACACATTCATTCCAGAGGTGGCTTTAAGTACGTTTTCGATTACTCGCGAAGTCGCAAGATACCCAGCGTTATCCCAATCGAAACACAAGTAGACGTTCCGAATGCCTAGACTCTTGAGTAGTAGAAGGTGCTGCTCTGTAAAAGCAGTACCGCATACAGCTACTACATTATGATTACCTAGGCGATTAGCCTGAGCGACATCACCAGGTCCTTCAACGATGTATAGGCCGTCCTTCTTTGCAGAACGCAAAGCGTTCTCAAGTCCGAATAGTGCGTATCTCTTATCGTAGATTGGGTTCTCTAGACTGTTGATGTACTTCTGCTTAGCGTCTTCTCCAAGACAGCGACTCACGAAACCGTGAGGTCGCCCTCTGAAGTCCTTTAGCACGAAGGTAATCTTGTCCTCGCCAAAGAACTGAGACTTAGAAGTGGATACTACAAGCGAGCTTGCAATGTCCGTAGAGTCCCAACCCTTTGAAACGAGCCTAGCAGTTAGCTCTTCCGTTGAGATAGAGCCGATGGTGCATAGGCCGCTTTCCCAGAGCCGCTCCTCCATGTAAGCCTTGTTAGGATTCTCGGAGGCCTCAAGGATATCGGAGATATCCTTGCAAAGCTTGTAGAGCTTCGCCTTCTCTTTGTCGGAAGCCGAAGGCTCACCGAGGGAGATTGGGATATCTAGCGTTTCGCATAGTGACGGAATCGTCTGAGTAACCCAGCCCGGCCCAGAGGAGGGCAGGTTCTCTAGCTCTGCTGCAGCCGCGAAGATATCGTGGCTTGCATTACACCCAAAGCAGTAGACTTGCTCGTCGTTTTTCTTTGGGTTAAACGCCATCGAAGGCGTGTTTTCATTATGTACGTAACAGTTGAACTTGCGTGCATTTGATCGAATGCCTAGCTTGATTACAAGGTAGTCTCGTAGGCGACCACGTAGAGTCTCAACAGCCTCTTCGAGGTTGGTGATGTACAATTGACGCTCCTATGCGTTTGTGATTTTGTTAGTAGTGACAGCAGTGAATGGTGTCTGAATTACTTCTTGGCAGCAGCTTATACCAAACCGGACAGCTTCTTCTAGACGATCGTTGTTGGGATTTCTGGAATTCATCATGTACCAGCTTGCTATGGCTGCGACCATTGTGTCTCCTGCACCGCAAGAGTTGACAACTTTTGTGTCAGGCACTTCTAGTCTGAAATAAGCATCATAACCGTCACGGTATGGACCTAATGGTAAAAACTTGAAGTTACTTCTGTACAGAATGACCGCGTTAGGTCCGTCAGTGTGCACAATGTAGTCGAACCCCATAGCCTGGGCCCATTCGAGATCTAGTTCGTCACCTGTCGCGTGCCAAATCTTGCACCCACCGATGTGTTTAAGAATCTCGGGATTAATACTGCGATATCGGCTGTCTACAATTGCTACACTGCAATAGATTCCTCGATCGAAACGAACAGGGAGAGCCCCGTTGAGGGCTCCCTTGTCGTAATCTGACAGTACAATTACACGGCTAGTGATTTCTTGCAACTGGGTAAGACATCTTAATTGTTCTCTCCAGTAATAGGACTTGGCTGTATCAAGTTTTTGTTCGGGGTGCTCAAACACCACTTTCATGTTTTCGTCCATAAAGTAGTTCATGGACCAGGGCTTTTTGCCTGGGCCTAGATCTTCTACTCTTAGGATTTGGTCAACATGGAATCTGTCTCCTAGTAACGCTCGACAGTTTGCAGCCACATTGCTAGCTCCACCAGGGACGCTATGACTGTCCGTCTTCCTGAGTCGGAGTCCCTCCATCATCCCACAGTGGTAGTTGTCTACCATCGGGTCGCCCATTATCGTTAGGACTTCCATTCCTGACTCTCCTGACTTTTGTCTTTTTGATGATTTCTTTACAGTGAATCACCATGGCTTCCAAGGTATAGGTGTTGCCGCGAGAGACGATATCTGCGATATCGTAAATAGGCCCCTCCATTACACTCGTGCAGTCACACAAATGAGCGAAGGGACCTATTTCGATTTCTAGATCATCAACCCACAGTACAACTTTGTACTGTTGTAGGCTCATTCTCCTGGAACCTCATTCTCCTGCCAAGGGTTAGTCTTGCTGTAGCAAGCATGCCTGTAGTCGCAGAATCTGCACTGCCAGTCACCCTTCTCCGATACGCTAGGAAGCTTTGTGGGCTCCTTGCCGTCTTCGATGCGTTGAACACGCTTCTCCCACGCTGCAGTGTCTGCGCGGTTGAGTTCACCCTTGTCGTAGAGCTTCTTGCAGTCCGCTTCAGTGTACTTTAACTTAAAGTCCCGCTTCGGAATGGTGCGAGTTTCGACAGCTTCCGTTGTCTTATCGTACTGCTCCAGGATGTTTTCAATGCAGATCGGAGTCTTAACCGGCTCTCGCATGTCTGCGGGTAGAGTGTCAGGCTCGATGTACTGATAGCAAATCCAGTGAACAGGCGTTCCGTCGATTTCCTCAACTTCGCACCACACTTCGATTTCAGCATTCTTGCCATCGTCTCTTGCACCGTAGAGCAGCCGGCTCCTTGCATACTGTTCGGATCGGGGCATTACCCACCACCAGTCGTATAGAGCTAGCTGCATGAGGTTCCCCTCTTTCGGAGCAGGCGCAGTCTTAGGCTTCTTGGCACCAGTGCCAATCACCATGTTCGCGCCATAGCCGTAAACAGACTTTACTTCGATGACCCGGAGCTTTCGCACCTGAGGGTCAACGACTTCAACGTCCATCTTGCCCGAAACATTGTGCTTCTTGATGTAAACAGGAGTTTGTTCACGAATAAATACACCGGACTCTTTGGACTTCTGGATAACATACTCTTCGTAGAGGTTTCCAATAGCCCAAATCCACTGCATGTAGTCACTGACAGGTGCTTTTCGCTCGTCTAGGAAACGAGTAAGCTCTTCCCAGTGATTGTTTTCTTCTGGATCGTAATGGTAGAGGTCGGAGACATAGCGGAAAAACCGCGCGCGCCGACACTTGCCCACAATTACTTCCTCACCATTCTCGTTCTCAAGAACGGCAGTAGCCTGTGAGGGCCAAAGGGTAGGGGCTTTTTTATCCCCTACCCTTTCCCTTCTGAGCGCGTTGGTGAGGTGGTTAACTAGTGTCCACCTCGTTTCAGGCATCTGACAAATTGACCATTTCTTCTGTAGAATCGGCAACCTGCTGTTTGGCGGCTAGATTCTTGATTTCGTTTACCTGCGCATTGCGCATCTGCTCAGCCTCTTCCTGGATTTCCTTCCAGCGAGCCTCAGCCCATACCTCGAACTCGTCCATCTTGAGATCAATCTCGGACTCTTCTAGCCGAGTAAACATGTACTCAGTGAAGATGCCCATGTTGATGATCTGCGTGTTGAGAGCATCAAGGCGCATCTTCATTGCAGTAAGTGCTCGGACGAGTTCCTCGTCACTGATCTGGGGACGCACTGGTCGTCCGGAGGCGTCTAGTAGGCCGGTCATAGTAGAATATCTTTCTTGGGTGGCAGTTGGCTGCCGATGTGTGTGAAGTTGCTACGATTGAAACAGGTATTACCCTCGTCATCCTGGTAGACGACTGCGTATCCGTTCATAGCGTGTAGGTAGCGAAGGTCATCCTTGTGCTGATATGGCTGTCTAGCGCACATCGCGCCCTGCTCAATGAGCAGAACGTTGCCAATGATTCCCTTATACTGTCTGTGAGTGTGGCCAACGACAATTGAGTCGTATGCCTCTGAGCCCAACCTCTTCGTAAAGTAGTCGTTAAGCTTCGTTACCGTTCCGCCAGGGTAGCTTCCTCTCCATGCGGAGGGGTGGCAGAAGATTGTCTTACCAATTCGAACATACCACGAATCGTAACGCTGGTATACAACGTTTTCGAAGTCGTGCTTTTCGACTACATCCCCGGTATCGTCTAGCTCTTCACCGTTAGCGATTCGAGCCAGAAGGTCGGGTCTGAAGATTTGAGAAGCTTCCTTCTCAAAGTCTGCTCGGGCCAGAGCCTTCGCTGGTCGGACATCGTGGTTGCCACTCGTGATAACTACTAGTGGGAACCGCTCCTGTGCATACTTGATCAGTTCGAAAGCGCCCTGATACTCGTGAATTGCTGCAATTCTCTTCGCTCTTCCGAACGTAGAGAAGATGTAGCCATCCAAGATGTCACCATTAAATACAACGATGTCAGCATCAGCGTGAAGCTCCATTGCCTTAACGCACTCATCGAAGAGGCAGAAAGGAAAGTGGAGGTCAGAAAGACACAAGATCTTTCTACCGACCTCCTCGATAACTCCGAAGCTTCTATGCTCTGCTTGCAGTGCGTAGTCGTCCAGGGTGGCCTTGATGGCCTCCCATCGCTCGCTATAGGGCTCTGTGTAATCTGCGTTAGCCTCAGCGGTAATGCCGTCTCTAGCGCACTTTCTACGAACTGCGTCATAGCTTCTTTCCTGGCTGAAACCAGGTAGCCTTTTGTTGAGGCGACGCGCAAATTCTTCCGCAATCTCTTGATGACTATTGGTCGGGATGAGCAGCCGCAATAGGTGCTCTTCTTCTTCCTGCCACTTCATTCTTGCTCCTTGTAGAGTTCTATAGAATCCGCAATCAATTTGATGTTTGGCTCTTCTGATTCGACTTTGCCAGTCATCACGATTAGGGATCCATTTTCTAGCTTATGTTCTATATTTTGCCACAATCGGGGGAATACTGTCACCTCAGCAATAGCAATGCCGTCATCGATTTCCAGGAACGCCATCTTCTGACGTTTCTTCCTCGTAACGATAGCTTTGATGCTGTTGATAACTCCCACAACTCTTGGTTGCTCACCAATCCAAACCTTATCTAGGTCTGTAGCATGGTACCGCTTTGCGATAAGGCGTGCGGGGTGGGCACCGATATAGCACCCAATGTAGTGAGCTTGTTCCATAAGCTGTTTGATGCTCAATGCAACCCTTGTATCTCTCAATACTGAGGGCTTTACCGGGGGCTCCTTTTCTTTTAGGGCAGGGAGCTTTCGCAACGAGAGATGCTCGGCATATTCGTCTTGAGCCCGCTGAGGCATACCGGCAGCGATGGCTTCGCCATCTTCTGCAGCCAGTATTTCCCGCATTGTCTTGAGTCGATCTTTACGCTCAAGCCACCAGATATCTTCTTCAGAGAGTTCATCCTTGGCCTTTTTCTTTGCTTTGGCTCTTCGGACGAACTCCATGATTTCTTCTTTTCTAGCGTCCTTTCTAGCGTTTTCTGAACGACGAATCGCGGCATCCCGTTTTCTCTCTTCAAAGGCGATAATGTCGCCAGCGAAGTCGTGAAGCTCCTGACTCTTTTCGAGTAGGTCTGCACGGTCGTATCCAAGTTTATCGAAACCGCCAGCCTTAATCAGGCTTACGAAGGTCTTGATAGTAACCTTGCTGCCTCTAGTCCTTGAAAGGAAGTCATGGACGTCCTTAAAGGGAGTTTTTCCACGAGTTCTTACGATGGCCTTGGAGGCAGTCTTTCCTACGTCTCGGATTCCTGAGAATCCGAAGTAGATCTCTCCGTCTCGGATGGAAAACTCCATATCCGAACCGTTGACTGATGGTGGGTTAATTGGGATTCCAAGAAGCTCAGCTTCGTGGGTGTATTCGGGTGCCTTCTGTGCCCAGAATTTTGGCTGCAGAGTCTTTGACCGCACAGTCATAAGCGCACAGAAAAACTCAACCGGATAGTTGGCCTTCAAGTAAGCAGTAATATATGTCAGCATGGAGTAGCTGACGCTGTGTGACTTATTGAAACAGTTGGATGCTACAAAACCGTTATCCAACCTGAAGTTGTGGTCTTGAGCTAGGCCAATATCATAGGTTGACTGTTCCCCAAGCGAACGCTTGGAAACAATCTTCATGAACTCTCCTATTTCATAGATTCGAGATAAGCAGAGCGTGCTGCTCCTTCATTCAACCTGGCCTTGTAAGAGGCCAGCTGATCCTGGTATCTCGCTTTTGCTTTATTTTCTTGGCCTACACGATACAGCGTTTCAGCCTCTGTCTCTTCTTGATATTCGATAGTTCGGACGTTGATGATGTTCAACTCGCCTTCGTATTCAACGGACAGAATTAGAGAGTAGCTATCGACGTTGTTCAGGTCGTCTGGGTCTAGTCCTACCTGTCTTAGAAATTCGCGAGCGGGGATCTCTTCTGAGATATCTCCTCCGATTTCGCTACATTCTTCTACGGCGAATTCACGCTCCTCTACAATTTCTCTAGTAACCATGGTTTGGTTACCATAGGTGACAGGCTTCTGGGGCTTCTTAAGTTGCATTGGGTTTCTAATTAGTAGTTGGTTGTTTGGCTGGATTGTTGAGCTTTTCAAGGGCTCGATGACAGAGTTTACCACACTACTCCCAGGAATAGTAAAAAGCCTCCGAAGCTGGAGGCTTGTAGCTAACATTTGTTACAGTACCAGAGAAGCTTAGACTGAAGAGTTAGCGGTCGAAAGTACTTTTTCAGAGAGGTGTGCATGCCAGGTCCAGTCAAAAACCCTGTAGGCTTAAGGCAATACAAGCCTTTGGCGATGTTTTTTAGTGGAGTAATTGATTCTTCGACTGTTACTGCTGGGGTCAATAGCCCCAGCGCTGCAGTTTCAGCGCCTTTCAATCGAGTCGGCATCTCTATGGATGGTCGCCTAGAGTATGTACACTTGCACCAGTGGGTGGATGGGTCTTCCGGAACTACAGACGTAGAGGTTTGGCGGGCGCGCTATACCTGGCCAGGCCCGTCTGCTTCATACACAAAGATTGCAACAGTTTCGTTAGCGAATGGCAACGGTGTAGATCACATCGAGGCTTTTACTTTCGTATCTGACGCCCTCCGTATTGTTGAGGCTGGAGACTATCTATTTTTAAGCCCAACAAGCCTTATGGGTGGAAGCCCAATCCATTCGGTAGATATTCACTTGGATGCGATTCTTTAGTTTATCGAAAAGGTTTGCAGTGTAAAAGCCTTCTAGGCCTCCCACCTCCATAGGGTGAATGACTTGATCGTGTAAGTCAGGTTGGGACCGCTATTGCTTCTCATGTGGCAGCCAACTTGTGCTGTAGCCTTGGAGAAGGGATCTGTAGAGAAGTCGCTCGGGTCTCGGATCATGCTCATGGGTTCAGAACTCTGGACCATCGAGTTGAAGGGCTCCGAAGGTACGGCGGAGCCGTAGTAAGCTTCAGCCCATGTTCCGTTTTGGATTTCCAATCCAAGGACATCAGCAGCTGTCGCAGGGGCGTAGCGGTTCAATGACGAGTTTGCGCTTACGGGACTACTTTGCTTGCGTTTATCTTCGAGACCAGTAGATCCGTCATATCTAAGTTGCTGCTGAAAAATGTTACTCGGATATAGTCCGTAGAATGCAGCAAATCTTTGCCAGTTACTCACCATTGTAGAGTCGTCAAACTCTACAACCCAGGCGAGCTTATCGCCTAAATCGTAGTCACCAATCAGATCTGCAATTTGCTGACATACGGCAATTTCGGTATTCGAAGAAGTCGTAATAACTAGGCCGCCTGCAGCAAGACTCAAAACAGAGGTCGCGCTGTCACCTTGAATCGTATGGTCTGCAATGTCATAGGTTGCGCCAAACTGGTCCGTATAGGCGCCTCCCGTTTTGAAATCGTGGGCACCATTAGCTGAAAATTCTGCAACCCAGTCAACGGAGTATTTTTTCGTCCAGGACGCCGCAGGCGCTCCCGCAGCTTTTTCAAGTTTTGTAGGACCGGGCATAGTTTCTCCAGAGGATTTAAAGTGAGGGCTTCGCATATAGCGAGAGCCCTCACTTTACCAGAGTCTAAATTGAACAGCTAGTTACGTCTTAAGCATCTCAAGACCCAGTTCAAAAATTTCTTCAATGGGATGCATTTCACCATTAGTAGTCATGAACTGGTGGTCAGGTGTACAACTAATCGTACTTCCGTCTTCCAATGTGTACTCAAAGACCTCTTTCATTCCTCGGTCGTGCCACTGAACAATTTCTTGTTCGTAGCGGTTCCCCTTTTCGTCTATGGAAAAGACATCAAAGCCTGCCTCGTTCTCTACTAGCCAGCCGATTTTTACTGGGTATCTGTAGGACCCGATCCTGCAGAGAACCTCTGTGTCATAGGCGAGGCAGTAGTCGGCAAAGCCAAGTAGAGAATCCCACTGCTCTTCAGCGTAGGACTTGTCGAGCCCGCTCTCCTGAAAACCCTTGACGAATTGTTCTTCGTAGCCCTTGAGAACCTTGACCTTCTTTCTACCCATAGCGCGTCGAACGTCATCAGCTTCTCGTAGAGAGAAGCCTGCGATTTCGGAGCAAATCCTCATTACCTGCTCCTGATACACGAGTGTATTCTGAGTAGGCTCTAGGATTTGAAGCATCTTCTCATGAAGATCTTCGTCAGGTCCGCGCCCATTCTTGGTACGAATGTAGCGCTCTGGAAGCTTGGCCTGCTGCGGACCTGGTCGGTTTAGCGCAGAGATGTCTGAAAGCTCTTCGATGTCCTCTGGCTTAATCTTCGCGATATATCGCTTAGCTGGTTCCGAGGTTTCGAACTGGAAGATCCCAGCTAGGAGCCCAGCAGCCATCATCTTGTAGGCGGCCTCGTCGCCATCTGGGAAGTTGTACTCCCAGTCCCAAGGAAGCTTCTCTTTCGAGTCACGCTTGATTAGCCGCTTGCACTCCTTGATGACAGTTAGGTTGTCAATCCCCAAGAAGTCGAATTTAATTAGGCCAAGGTCCTCGATCTCGTCCTTGTTGAACTGCGTAATGCATTCAGCATTCTTGTTTTGCCATGTAGGCACGACTTCTTCGATTGGAAAGTCAGAGATAACCACGCCGGCTGCGTGGATTCCGAAGTTCGAAACCATGCCGCCAATCTTGTCTGCAGCATTAGAGAAGCCTTCGAACTTAGCCTCCGTGCGTAGTGCTGGATGAGCCTCGAAAACCTCATCATATGAGGGTTCCTTGCCGAACTTAGCCTTTGGAATCTCCTTCAGAATCTTGCTCAGGTCAGCACCCTGACCTTCTGTAACTCTGTAGTAGGATTTAGCTAGCGACCTTGGCTGAAAGGTTCCGTGCGTGATGATGTTGGCAACCTTGCGTGGACCCCACCTGTCTGACACCCATTGAATAACCTTCTTTCGCTCAACAGCGCAGAAGTCAATGTCGATGTCTGGAGGAGCGCCGCCCACCATGTCCCCTCTAGCCTTTGTAGTATCAAAGTCATCAGTAATACCGGTGAGGAAGAGAATCATGCTATTGTGTGGATTCGGAAGCTTGATCTTTCCCTTCTCACTGGGAGACAATAGTTCTGAAATAAGAGCTAAGTCTTCCTTCTTGGCGGCTTCTTCCTCGTACTGAAGGAAGTCTGGGTCTACCGACCTTACCCGCTCATCAATATAATGAGCTTGAATCTCATGAATCATAATTCTCCCGGAGAGTTTAAAAATGGCTACATACGTTAAGGTATCACGAAACGTCCCGTCGCAGGAACGAACTGCGCTTATTACAGCTATTGCGGTGGCAGATGTTGTTGACGTTGAAGACGTCCTTGGGCGACCTGCTAGAGGGATTCAGTTTAATACTACTGATTCCGCAGATGAAATATCTTATCGGCTCAACAACTCTCCCCGCATCCTAAAGGAGAACGAGGAGAGCGCTGATCAGCTAATTCTTATGGAGCCAGAGACTAGTCAGCCAGTTTTCACTAGCGTTGGTGAGACGATTGAAACTGTTGAAGGTCTACAGATCTCCACGTTCCAAATTACAGCTCTTACGCTTAGTACTGGCTCCACGATTAGCGCTACCGTTTGGTAAGCTAGGGGTTCAACTGAACCCGGTCACTGCCTCGAAACATCTCGTCCAGGTCTGCGAAGAGGTTGATATACTCTTCTTCACTATTCGTGATGTCTGTGATGAATCCTGACCATTGCTCCACGGATGCAGAGTTGTATAGTCGTTCGAGTAAATCGTGTGCTTCAGTAAGCACACGAAGGTCGTTCCAGAGAGAGTGAACTCTCAAGTTTACTAGTGCTGATGACATACCAGCCCTCCTGAGTGATTGCAGCCGCACCCAGTATGGGTAACGATATGCTGCTTCATTTCTTTGTTGAATAGAACGGGAATTGCTCCACGTCCAGCGTTCAGGAACCGTTCGAAAATCAAGTCATACTTGATTGGATCGATCTGAGTTACGTTAAGGGCGTAGGCTACAAGCGAACCCGCCGCACTACCTCTACCAGGCCCTACTGGGACCTCAAGCTCTCTAGCCGCATCAATGAACTCCTGCACAATCAGCAAGTAGTTGGAGAATCCCATCTTCTTGATAATATGTAGTTCGTGGTCCAGCCGTTTTCGATAGACTTCCGGAGGCATCTCACCATTAAAGCGCGCCACCAGCCCCTTCTGGGCTTGGTAAGCTAATTCCTCTGGTGCAGTGATTCCTTCTGCGAGCCCCTGAAACTCTGGGTACCGGTTGAGCCGATCAGAGAAGTAATCCTCTGAGTCAACAAGTTCTGCAACATAGGCAGTGTTGTCGATTACCTCGTAGGGTAGGTGCAGCTTGCTTGCGCGGTTCCACATCCAGTCCCTACTAGCTACGTGAACATCGATATCACCGAAAGAGAACCTCTTAGGGTTCGACAGTGTATCACCGGTTTGCATGCATAGAGCTGACTCGTGGAGTAACTTATCTTCACCGAGCTGATAGTGGCAGTCGTTGGTGAGAACCATCGGCATATTCTTCTTAGCCGCTAGCTCAAACAAGACCTTGTTCACAATCTCCTGCTCGCCTTCGTGTAGCTGCAGCTCAATGAGTAGTCGCCCATCAAACATAGCCTTGTGATGGTCTAGAACGTACTCTGCGTCTGCGATTCTATCGTTAAGAATCAGCTGAGAAATGCGTGAGCCAAGACATGCGGTCGTGGCCATAATCCCACTAGACAGTTCGCCAATCAACTCGTCATCAATTCGAGGCTTGTAGTACATACCGTCTTCATACGCTCTAGATGAGAGCTTGAAGAGGTTGTGAAGCCCCTCATTGTTGAGGGCGATTAGAACCATATGGTAGTAATTCTGGCCCAGGTCGTCGCGCTCCTTAATCTTCCTACCAGCAGTAGAATAGTAGGCCTCCATCCCAATGATGGGTTGTACGCCTGCCTTATTGCATGACTTGAAGAACTCGTAGCTTCCGCTGACGTTACCGTGGTCGGTAATCGCTACCGCCTTCTGCCCTAGTCCCTTAATATACTCGGGTAGCGTATCCGTTCTATTGATTCCATCTAGTAGAGAGTACTCCGTGTGCACATGGAGGTGCACAAAGTCACCTGCGTGTTCTTCAGTCATTTTTATTCCGATACGTAATCAAGCTTGGTGAGGAATTCCTTGCGCTCGCGCTTGCTGAGGTTTTCGATTTCCATTAATTCAACGACCTCGTCGCGAGTTGCGCCCATAGTCAAGCCCTTCAGTATGGCTAGCTCCATGCGGCTAAACTGCGCGCTGTATAGCTGGTAGTCATAGAAAGCCTCCATGGCTGCAGGGAATAGCTCCTCTAGAATAGAGGCAATTGCCTTTGCGTATACTCGAATTTCGAGCTGAGCATGGAGGTCTAGCCGCTGACGTAGGAATAGCATCCAGTCGCCCAGGTTGGCGGTTACTACGCCCTCAGTATACTGACCCATAGGGAGTACTGTTCGGGCCTGCTCTCGGCAGACACCAACCCCTAGGAGGTAGGCGTAAGACTGGCTAGCGATATCATAGGCGTACTCGATATCAGCAGCCGCCCCATTTGCAGTTTGTCCGAGAACTCCGTTGCCAACTTGCTTGTTCCCAGAGCCTTGACCTCGGAGGTCGTCGGCTCCTGGGGTCCACTTTGCATCAGGCATTACAGAGTAACGCCCGGACATCATGTTCCAAGTGAATCGGTCGTGACGAATGAATTGGTTATGCACATAAATGGGCAAGCGTAAATGAAATTGTACCTGACACTGCCCAAAAGGGCTGTAGTGTTGGTGACGCATCAGGAAGCGAACCAGTTGCTTATTGTCACGCTTTGTTTTGGTTCCAGCAGCGTAGGAAACCCGAGCAGCGTTAGCGACTGCATCGTCATCACCCATGTAGTTAATGAGTTTGACGAATCCGTCATCCAGGACGGAGATACCTTCCCCGCGATACTTCTCTAGTAGCTCTTCTTTGCTCATTCTTCGTCTTCTTCTTCGAGCTGGTAGTCGCCCCAATACTGAATGCCAACGAGGTTCTTAAACCCTCTGGCCGCTCCGTTAAGGAGCCAGGCTTCCCAGCCCTCAGTCATTTCTGCCTCGGTGAGAAAGTCGTTGTCCCAGCGGGCTCTAGTCTCTTCGAATTCTTCTGTTGGGATCTCGAAGTCTCGCTGATCCCATGTGCGGTCCTGCCACAAAAGGGCGAACGTAAGTACTGTTTTGCTCATTTTTACCTGTAATGGAAATTGATATTTGCTGTATTGAATTCGGTCTTTACCGACATTCTCAGGTGATTAAAGCCTAGGTCACAGAGAATGCTGTCGCCGTCGGCGGCCATAACATTGCGCAGTTCTTCGGAGATTGCTCGTCCTGCATACTTATTTTCGAGGTACTCCTTGATAAGCACCATAGATGGTTCCGAAATCATCCCAAGCGATTGCGGCAGCATCCAGCTTCTAGTCGGCATTTTGCTTGGGGTATCTATCTGCATAAGCACATATCTGTCGTCGGATGGCTTTAATAGCTTCCCGAATATAAATTTCAAGGATTTCTTGAGATGCGTCCAGATTGTTGGCACTAAGTTCGAGAGCGAGCCCATGTCTAACCCCTTCCTTGCTAACGTACTTTATTCGTACTTTGATTTCGTTAGCATAGAGCCAGTCCCATCGCCACCCCTCCTCTTTTGGAAAAGTACTTTCTAGTGCAGAGTATAGTCTTGGGGCAGCGAATATAAGTTCATGATTCGCAAACATCTTCTTTTAGCCAATCGGGCAACGGATCGCCGTTGAGAATGTACCTTGCTTTAACCTTGTCGAGCAGGCTAGCTCGACCTTCTATACTTGGGGGCTTGATGCCGGCCTCTTTTAGAGCTGTCCCGTAAACGCCGGCGGCATGCCAAGGATCGATACCTACCTTTGAGATAGTAACCTGATAGAGTCCCAGGTACTCAACTTTCATGGTGAGAAAGTTCTTAGCCTCCGAGGTGGCTTCAAACAGCTCTAAAAGCGTGACTAGCGCAGCGCCTACCCTGGGATGCGCGATGGTATCGCTACTTAGGTCAACCTTAAGGGGAGCGTTCCAAGCTTTAGCACACCTATAGATGTGTAGAGGGGAGACTAGCCTTAGAGCTGCCTTGATTCGTTCTCTCTTGCTCATCGTTGCTCCAAAAGCATCACTCTGTCACAGAGTGGAGTGCCGTCATTGTCGTACTTCCAGTGACGGTTAAGCTTTAGCTTAATCTCTTTAACACCAGGTTGGTGGATGCGCAGGTCGCGGTTCCACTGCATACAGGGCACCTCTACACGAATGTGTCCAGGCTGAAGCTGGCCACTTGAAAAGTGTACAACGCGGCCAAGCTCAAGACTGCCGCCTCCCACAGTAAAGACAACGGGTGAATTCAGGGAAACTCTGTTCCCTCGTAAATCGAAAATCATCTTATTGTCCTAGGGAGTGGATGGGGCGGGCGAACCCGCCCCATCAATTAGTTAACTATTCCAGCAATCCTCACAGTGGTATCCCACATAGTGGATTGGCCATGCTGCAGCCTTCATTCCGTCCGGAGTGTGTAGCGCATCTAGATGAAAGAAGTGGCCACACTCAGTGCATCGTCCACAGGACTCATGCTTCACCATGCTCTCGCCATCGATTAGGGTAAACAGTAGCTTACCTGTGCTAGCGCAGTAGATTGGCTCTTCTGGGTTTGGCCTATTCTGTTCAAGCTCCAGTAGCTTCAGCTGGGCTAGCAGGTTCGCTGCTAGGTTCTGAATCGTTTCCGACTGCAGGTGCAATTCCGGAGATACTGTAGCAAGAAGCTCGTAGCTTCTCGAAATCTGCTGCATTGTCCGGGTTGAGATAGAAGGCTCTGGCGCCATCTTTTCCTCCTTGGCTAGAGACTCTTACTTCCTCTTCGCCATCATGGGTAACGAACGTAGAGACGCTAGCATAGCGCAGAATGCCTATGTCCTTAGCAAAGTCGAGTACGTCCTGTGTTGTGTCGGTGCCATAGCCACACTTGAAGACGAATTCTGCCGTCTTGTCAGCTGGTGCCAACTTATTCTTGACCACCTTAACCTTCATGTTCAGGTGGTTTAGTAGCTTCTTGTCATACTTCGAGGTTACTCGTAGCCTGACCGAGCTATAGAAGGGGAGCGCATTGCCTCCGCTAGTCGTTTCGGGGTTGCCGTACATCACACCAATCTTCATTCGAATCTGGTTAATGAATACGTACATCACCTTGTTTTTCACACAAAGCTTAGACAGCCGCCTCAGTGACTGAGACATAAGTCTTGGTAGGTCAGCGACGCCAGCCTCACCAATATCCCTCTTAGAGGTACGCTCTGCTTCTGCGGCATCTACCGAGTCGAAGATGATCATGCCGATCTTCCCCGTCTTACCTAGGTCTTCAGCCAGCTGTAGCGCCTGTTCAGCGGTATCGGGCTGCGCAAAGATAATCCTGTTTGGATCGAGGCCCATACTGGTAATCATGTCGATACCAGTCGTATGTTCTAGGTCGATAAACGCTGGTGGACGGTCGTAGCCGTACACGTCTACCCACTGCTTCATAATCTGTAGTGCTAGAGACGTCTTTCCACCAGAGGTGGGTCCGAAGATCTCAATTACGCGGTCTACAGGAAGTCCGCCTACACCTAGCTGGCAGTCCAAAGACAGTGAGCCTGTAGGAACAGTTTCTACCTCCTGAATTAGGGGGCCGAGAGAGATGATTCCCTCTGTTCCGAACTTTTTATTAAGCGCTGCGGCGATGGCATCAACTTCCTTGATACCAGTTACTTTCTTTACTCCCATTTCATTCCTAATATGTTGCGTCAGTAAAATACAGATCTGCTGCTTTGAGAGCGTCACGAGCTTCACCCATAGGGTTGTAGAAGTCGATCTCCTCGTTGGTAACAGTCCATACGTAGGTGCTGAGATATCTTAGCTTTTCGTAGCCCGCTTCTTGAATGATAACGGCCCACCCATCAGTAATGTGGTCTTGTAGCTCCTGGAAGAAATCAATTTCATCCCAGTCACCAACTTCTTCGTTGTATCTAGAATCGGGGACTGTTTCGTATCCGCCGAAAGCTACCAGCGGTACCCCATCGTCGTTTTTGCCGTCCCAAACCTCGAGATCTGCTCCAAGTCCGTTAAACCAGTTCTTAAATGCTTCGATATCGTTCACGGCAAAGTACGACGAGCGTACAAATGCATTGTAGTTAGCCATCTTTACTCCAAAATAATTGTATCTGCAGAGACTAAAGCCTCAAGTAGTTTTTCTAGCTGAGTGCTCTTCTTAGACGGCCCATGCTTTTTAAGCAGGTCGGATACAGATGCAAGCACTTCTTCTAGGAGGATTTGCTCCTGGTTTGTCAATGCGGTCGAAGTGATTTCTTCGTGAAAGTCGAGGAAGTTCTCTTCGTAGTCGGTGAACTCTGCCCAGTCGTCAACGACGTCCTGAATGGGGACGTCGGGCTCTACATAATTGTCTCGGTGCTCAAGTGCAATTTGTAATTTTTGAGCTTCGCATTCTCTATCCGTTTTATAAACGTAGTAGGCGTCGTCGCAGTCGAACTTATAGTGGAGCCCATAGAGTGTTGTTGTAACCTGCTGAGTCATTCTTCATCCCTCTCCTCATGCTCAAAGAAATGATTGACTTCCTCCCAGTCGGGTTCATCTTCCGGGCTTTCAACAGGGAAGCTAATTTGCAGAGAGCAGATAGCATCGCCAGAGTTGGCTTCGCGCGCCAGCTGTTCTAACCCGAGGTGGTCGGGATCATACTCAGTCCAGATTACGACTTTCGTCTTCCAGAGAGGTCTCATTTTCTTTTCCTTTGTCGTTCGCTAGAAGCTTTTGCAATTCTAGTTCTTGCTCTTTGTCCGGGTTGTAAACAGCAAACCGGACTCTTCCTTCATTAATTGCATCTCGAATGCGACGCTGCACTTTTGAGAGCTGAGCCTTCCCAGTCTTCACGTCCATTAGGATAACCTCGTCAACGTGGTCCTGAAGGCCCTTAGAGACCGCTGAGGCGCCTCTGCAAATTACATAGTCAACTGGGTCACCTACGAACCTAAAGTCTCTAGGATCGAGGTCTGGGGCGATCCAGAACGGAGCGAAGTGCTCCTGGGTCAGCCCCTTTACGATAGACTTGCTTCGAGCCTTTGCATCCTTGCGGATCCGTAGCTCTTCGGTCTTTTTCCACTCAGCCATGTGAGCGTCTGCGCGCCTACCGATTTCGAGGATTTCGTCCTGGTGGCGCACTTGAGCAACCTCCAGAATATCTGCTTTGTCCTTGAAGTAGTCTCGATTCTCTTCGAGCCTCTTTAACTTTGCGCCGTCCTCGATGGCCTCTCTGTGGAGGCCTTCTATGATATCATTGTTCTCATTGATAGTTGCTGCAGCGATAGCCCTGGAAATCCAGGACCACAGAAGTAAACCTGCTAGCGCAAGGCAGCACAAGAAAAGAAGGGGAATTAACAGGTGTTCCATACGGAAATCCTAGGTTTGGGCTACTAGCTGACAGATTGATTTAAATTCTTTCATTGACAGCTGCCCTTTCATACGATTGAGTTCTTTATGGACCCACTGGACATTTCCTTTTGTATATCCGATAGAGTTATCCGCTCGGTCCATTGATGCTGTAGTTTCATCTTGTGTGTAGCGTGCGCCGAAATAAATTGGTTGCCCACTCAGGGCACAGCGCCTATTCTGTTGTAGAAACTTTTGCCAAGCTTCTTCAATTGTGATTGAGAACTCTAAGTTGCGAGCTGAAGCGTCATACTTTTTGTTATTCCAAAAAGATGACCAGATTTCTCCATGTCTATCGCCCCTGGAGCAGGCCGAGACTCCGCAAGATTTTGTTCTTCCAGCTCTTAATTGGCCAGTCGATACTATAGTTTTGTTGCCACAAGCACAGACGCAAGTCCACATCTTTTTTCTCTTATGGACATGCGAGTAATTGAGAACTTCAAGCTTTCCAAAAATTTGGCCAGCAAGCATGGCTCCGCGCGGTTCTGTTATCCTAGTTTGGTCAGGCATATCTCTCCAGGAGTATATATGAGTGTATTATGTTCAGGGCACTTTAATGTCCTACACGCAGACCATATTAGAATGTTCAAGTGGGCGTGTCAATATGGCCCATTAATAGTCGGAATTAATGGCAACCAGGCAAACGTAAAGAAATACGGTGAGCGTTCAGTCAAACTGAACGACCGCATTTTTGTTCTCGAATCCAATAGATGGGTTAGCGAAGTCGTAGTGTTTGAGGAGAGTGAGCCCTCTGCACTAATTCGCAAATTGAGACCTAAATACTATGTTAAAGGCCCAGACTACGAAGGAGTGCGACTCCCTGAGGAAGCCGCACTCCTTGAGACTGGAACAACCTTACTCATCCGACCTGGGATACGTAAGTATTCCTCGACCGAACTAGTGTCCAGTGAAGCATGAGTTTACCTTGAGCATGCGGAAGAGAGCTTTTCCAAGCTGCTCGACATTCGCACCCTTCATGGGTAGCTCCTCATGGTAAAGCATTACCTGAGTCGCAATCTTCATAAACTCTAGCTGGTTGTCCGAGTTGGTTGCTCGCTTGTTGCAATAGATGAGCTTGTCTTCAAAATCGATCACTGGCTCTTCTTCTGAGTGAAGAACGGCGTAGACGTGACCGTCATAAATGAAACTCTCTGGGACATAGAGAGTTTTAATCTCCTTGTTCTCCCAGAACTCCTTTGCATCCTTGATGAGATACTTTCGCATGTTATCAAGGTTGACGCGGTTGCTCATGAGTTCCTGACAGAAGTCCTGGAACGACATGTCTTCACCATCGTCATTGTTTAGCCCTGGTGCCTTGAATCTAAACGACTCGTCGAACACCATAGCTACTGCGTTGTCAAATGCTTCTTGTAAATACTTCTTCTTCCTGAAGGCTGGGTGCTGAAGCTTAACGTAGTCATCCATTGCTTGGCGCAGGATGGCACGCAATAGCGTCTTCCAGTCTTCAGGGTCGAAGATTGCTGTGTCGTAACTCACGTACTCTCCTAGTTCGTACTACCCAGTGCGCCAGCGCCGCGATCAGAAATCGCTACAGGGTTTTGATAAATTTCTTCTACTTCTTCTGGAATGAAGTGCACGATTGGAATTAGAACCAGCTGTGCGATCTTCTGACCATACTCAAGACGCTTAGTAGTACTGGACACGTTGTTCAAGTTAATGAAGACGTGCCCTTCATACCCAGGGTCTACTACGCAAGCGCCAACGATG
>Ga0208299_1000045_pt1 | contig 119350 bp, 180 predicted proteins | sample 15_taG_FD_184089 | JGI IMG/M metagenome (GOLD analysis project Ga0208299, IMG submission 184089) | Marine viral communities from the Subarctic Pacific Ocean - 15_ETSP_OMZ_AT15312 metaG (SPAdes) (version 2) | ecosystem: Environmental > Aquatic > Marine > Oceanic | place: Pacific Ocean... | reverse complement strand
ACGCCCTACGACTAGGTGCTGCTATAGATGATACTGTAGATGAAATAGTATTGTGTTGGAGACCTGTCGGTGGAACGGCTGGTCACGATGTTGAAGCCAGTATGACTTGGAGAGAAATGCAATAATGACAAATCCCTTTTCAGGTATTATAACCACAGAGATGAAGACGATGTGGAAAAATATGATAGATTCGCTCCTAGAGGATGCGGCCCTCACAGTTCCATGTCGTCCCATCTATGAGGGTAGTAAAACAGAAGCCATCACTGGTGGTAATGCTGTAGACCCCATAGGGAATAAGCCCTCTCCCATCTTCCTACACGGCGGTCCTCGATTCGCCCCACATGGGGATGCTGTTGAGGATACTTCCACGGCGGGTGATACTGTTTATATATGTGTCCTTTGGGATTCGAAAAGTTGGATTAATACTGTTGCTTCTGCATCAAGAATCAATGCTCCAGAAGTGCATGTCCAAACCTTGACTAGTATTGATGACCTTCTGATTTTGAAGAGGGTTAATAAGCTAGTTGTAGATGAAGACCTGGAAGGTAAGGTTCGCCATACCTTTGAGAGAGCTAGTGAGCCTGAGCCTTGCGGTTTTGGTGCTACTACGCACTTCACAACTATGTGGAAAAAAATAGGTGGTTAAAGTAACAGCAAAGCTTCCGACTCAAAAGGTTATTCAGGCTGAAGCCCAAAGAGCATTGTTAAAAGACTTAAACTCTGCTCTTAATAGAACTGCAATCTCTTTAACTCCAAAGGTTAGAGAGATACTGATTAAGGCTATTAAGAGTACTGGCGAGTACTTGTCAATTCAGTTTGGTAAGTTGGGTGGTGAGATTGGTATGGCAGATATTGCGAAACTAGATGCAATCATAGACCTTTGGGCTAACAGCGTTAAGGTTATAATCAAACCCGTTCGCTCTATTAAGGCTGGAATAAGAGGTGGTTTTACCTTAGTTGCTATACAAAGAGACTGGGCAGACGCCCTAGCTCACCCAGCAGCGAGGATAACTACAGAAAAAGGTGTAGAATTACCTTGGCTAGAGTGGTTGCTTACTTTTGGTAACAAAGTTATAGTAAGGGACTATGGGGTGACTTTTGACCCTCGTGCAGCAAGAAGGGGTAGAACAGGGCGAGCCCTAATGGTAAGAGGTAAGGGTAGAAGATGGCGCGTGCCTCCTGGTTTTGCTGGTACTGCTCGTAATAATTTTGTTACTAGGGCGTTAGAGACCACAGAGGCAGAAATAGTAGCTTTGATTCAGACTGAACTAATAAAACAGGTAAAATAAATGGTAGCTTCTCCAGATTATACAAAATTCAAATTAGTCCCTGATGCTATTGGGGATGTTCTATTATTAAATAATTTGGAGACAAACCTAGAACAATATATAAACTGGGCGTTCATGCAAATGGGCAACTGGTGGGATGTAGATTACACTCCCGGCGGCGGCAGTAATACTTCCTTCCCAAAGACGGCTGACCCTGCAAGGTGCAGGCTAGTTGATGACCCAAGTTATACTTCGGGTCAAGTTTGGGAAGCATTTAGGATGCAGTGGGTCTGGGAACAAGGAGTGGACTATGTTAGTCCAGTAGACGCAGCTACATATAACCCTAACACGGTAACAGTATATGTAGATGGTGTCCTAGAAAGCTCTTCTAACTATGTGGTTAACTATCGTCTTGGAAGGATAATTTTCAATACGGCAAAGGCCACTACAGTAGAGGTGAGGGCGGAATATGCATTTCGCTGGGTACACACTTACACTATGGATAAGGCAAAATGGTTTAGGGAGATTCAGACGCACTCTTTCGACGGAGATAACTCTGACTTCCTTCAGCAGGACTCAGCGGGCGGTGGATGGTCCATTAATGGACAACACCGTGTTCAATTGCCAGCAGTCGTAGTAGAGGCAGTACCAAGAGGAACATCGGAAGGATATGAGTTAGGAAACGGTTCTCTCAAGATTAGCCAAGATGTGATGTTTCACATAGTGGCAGAGGATTCTTATATGAGGAACAACCTTGTGGATACTTTTCGGTTCCAGAAGGATAAAACTATCTGGTTGTTTGATACTGACGCTATTATAGCGGCTGATGTTTGGCCCTTAGATTCTAATGGTGACATCGCCAATTCAAATGTGTATCCTGATTTGGTGGCTGAGGGTGGATATCGCTATAAAAAGTGTTGGTTTGAAAATTGTGTCTTATCTGAGGTTCAGGCTATACATCCTAACCTTTATGAGGGTACAGTAACGGCAACATTGGAGATAGTTTACGGTAATGTTTAATTCCGGTGTATAATTAATTACACCCATCGCTTGACTACTGCAAACAATTTATAGGAGAGTTTTCTGATGGCAAATAAGCGAATTTACTATGCTGTACACGCCGTTGGCGCTAAGGGCCTTGATGATAATGGAGACATTCTATCGTCTACCCTAAACGCTATTCGTGGTGCACAGTCTGTAGGTATTACCACTAACTTTAACTTGGAGCAAGTCTTTGAGTTAGGTCAGTTGGCTATCTACGATAATATCGAAGACCTACCAGATGTCGAAGTCTCGTTGACTAAGGTTCTGGATGGTTACCCATTGATTTATCACGAATCAACAACTAATGCTACTGGCCCAACACTGGCTGGTCGCTCTAATGCTAAGTGTGTGATTGGACTCGAAATTTTCGACGACACTCAAGAATCCGCTAGTGGTAGCCCAGGTTCACGCCTGAACTGCTCAGGAATGTTTGTATCTTCATTGTCATACAACTTCCCACTAGAAGATAACTTCACTGAAGACGTTACTTTGGTTGGAAACAACAAGGTTTGGAGTAATGACCCTAACGCAACAGCTACGCTGCCTGCTAACGAAAATATTGTTATTACTCCGTTCCAGAATAATGACGACGAGCCAACTGGTTCTGGTGGAGTAAACCGACGTGAAAACCTTATCATGGGTACGGGTAATGCCTCCATCGGTATTGAGATTCACGACGTATGTGCATTCCCTCTTGAAATACCTGGTATTTCTGGTTTGAATGGTACGGGATATAATATCGACACAGGTACTGAGTTTGGTGCCCACCTTTCAAGCATCTCCGTTTCTGCCGACCTTGGTCGTGAAGAGATTAATGAGCTTGGTCGTCGTGGTCCCTATCACCGTGTCGTAACATTCCCAATCGAAGTGACCTGTGAGTTTGAAGTTACTTCTCACTCTGGTGACTTGATTTCCGCAACGGAAGACGGTATTTACAGTACTGGTACTCACCCATGCGATAGCGGAGGCAACTTAGTTGATGCTTCTATCCGTGTTGCAACATGTGAAGGTACTAGACTATGGCTTGGTACTAAGAACAAGCTATCTTCTGTGAACTATACCGGTGGTGATTCTGGTGGTGGTAACGTAAGTGTAACTTACTCTTACTCCACGTTCAACGACCTAACGGTCTTGCACTTGAATGACCCACACGCTAGTGGTTCAGCTTGGTGGACAGCGAGAGCAACACACCTACTGTAAGATGTCAGATTTAAAGGGCGTAGCCTCATTTGGGGCTACGTCCTATTTTTTTCTCAACATTTGACCACTTATTGTGTATAATATTAAATGTATGAGGTTGGTTAGTTTATTTTGCGATAGCCCAAAAATCGCTTATAGAACACCTTGGCGGGGCAAGTGGATAATCTAACCTATCCCTAGGACAAGCAGGAGCTTATATGGAAAGTAAAGAGGCAGAGACCCTCTTATATCAAATAATGTCGGGTCACGTTGTAGTGCGCGTTGAAGGTAAAACGTATCAAGTACACAGTCCGACTATCTCCCAAAAGCGGCGAGCAGCAGAAATAGCACAAGAGGCGTATGAAGATACAGCCTATGACATGTGGACTACTGATTTCGTCAATAAACGCCTGCTTATCTCACTGGGACAAATCTCTAAAGAGATAGACGAAAACTTCAAAGAAATCGAAACACGCATAGAAGACCTAAAGGTCGAACTATTTGAATCGGCATTTGACTCTAAGAAAAAAGATAAAATTCGCACTATACTAGGAAAGGTAAAGTCCAAAGTTGCAGAAATGCACATGAGCCGCCACCAGTATGATGCAATGACTAGAGAGGGCTATGCCGAAATAATAAAGATGCAAGCCCTTGTTGCCATGACTATGAAAGACGAGCAAGGCCGCCCTGTTTTCGCAGAGGAAGAGATATTTGACGCCAATTTTTCCCTGCTCGACAAAATAATTCGCATATTAAACTCACGCCGTATAGATGAGGGTCAAATTAGATTTTTATCTCGTATGGAATCATGGCGGGGTTATTGGTCTTTAGGTAAGGCTAGTGGAAATCCATTTGGAAAACCTTCTGTTGAACTAACTGATGACCAAAGGTTGCTTTGTCAGATGAGTAGGATGTACGATAGTGCTTATGAACATCCTGATTGTCCTGATGAAGACATACTAAATGACGATGATGCTTTTGATGGGTGGATGATTAAAGAGCGACGTAAGGGCGAGAAAGATAAGAATCAAAGAATGGTTGATGATATTACTGGTGGCAAGCATGAGAGCGCAAATGAATTATTCGTAGTAGCAGGCTCACAGAAGGATGCTAAGAAGATTAACTCTTTGAATGATATGCCAAACCAAATGATTAAGAAGCAGAGAGAGGCCGCTATTAAGGCCGCTGGTGGTAAATTGCATGACGCTGCATTGCCCGACCAGCAAATAAGAATAAGAACTGAGGCTGCACAATTGCTATCTCAGAATGTTAAATCTAGTAAAGGATAAAGGAAAACAAAATGGGAGAGAAGACAAAAAACCTCACCGACTTCCTTACAAACAAGAAGTTAAAAGAGGCTCAGAAAAAGGCTAATCAGGAACGTACTTCGGCTAACTCCCGACGTAAACTTGATAATGTAATAGAGAAGAAGTTTAAGACTACTATGATTGGTTCTCTATCGCGGTTTGAAGAGAGATTTGGCGAGCTATGGGGTCATGGTAAAGCACCTAGCGACCTCACAGAAGAGGAAAGAGTATGGAGAGAAATTTGGGACGTAACTCGTACTGAAGTTCTGAATAATGGAAACAATCAGTTGAGGGCTATTAAAGAAGAGTCAGCACATTATGATGTTGAATACAATGGCTATCAGCTAAAATTACCTGTTAAGAGTATCACAATTACAGCGGACAACAAGGAGAAAAGTGATGAGCGATAATATTATCGAAACATTCGAAGTAGAAATTGACGTTAATGTTCCTGGTGAAGACAAGCCAGTTAAGAAGAAGGTCAATTTAGCCGTGGTTAAACCATCCGTTAAGGATTACCAAGAGGCTAAAAAAATATATAATATAACATTTAGCAATTGTCTAAATAGTAATACTATTGTTAGGTCAAAGATGGATGATGTGCTACGAGCCCAGGGTTTGTGGAACGACGAGAAGGCCGCTGAGCTTCAAGGATTGCAAAAGCAGTCCCTAGAGAAGGAGAAGGCGCTGGCTAAGGGTGGTATTAAGTTGTCGGCTGCTAGGGCTATTGCCTTAGAGATTAAGCGACTTAGGAGTGAAATCTTTGGTATGTTGTCAGCTCGAACAGCAATGGATGTTAATTCCGCTGAGGGACAGGCTGATGCAGAGCAGTTTAACTGTCTTGTTTCTTCTTGTGTGGTGTATAATGATAGTAAGAAACGATATTTTGCTTCTTATGAAGACTACTTAAACAACAACACTAATAAAGTAGCCATTCAAGGCGCTAACATCTTGGCTCAAGACCTTTATGGTGTCGATGACAACTATGAAAAGGGTCTTGTTGAAAACCGTTTTTTGACTAAGTTTGGGTTCATGGATGATGAGCTAAGACTTGTTAATGAAGAGGGAGACTTTGTTGATATTGACGGAAATAAGGTCGATGAAGAGGGTTACCTAGTAAACGCTCAGGGTAAGCGAGTAGATAAGGATGGCGTCCTTGTTGATGAAGATGGAGACTATTTGGTTGAAGCATCTCCCTTCTTGGAGGACGATGGTTCTGAGGTCGCTGATAATGATTGGGGCTACGGCAAGGATAAAACCAAGTCAGAAGAACCTAAGAAGAAGACCAAGACCAAAGCTAAGGCTAAAGCTAAAGCTAAAGAAGAAGTCGTTTCAGAAACGAACTAAGTAAATGGATAGTGGTTATACCGGAAGAGTTATGCAGGCGAGAAATATATCTCTTTTGCATCCTTTCGGTATGACCACTTTTTTATAGGGTAACTTAATGGCTAGTGCATTCAATCTGACAGCAGTACTTAACTTCGCAGGACCAACAGGTTTAAGTAAAGTAGTTAAGAAGGCGAAGGCAGAACTATCAGCTTTAGATGGTTCTATAACCTTACGTCTAAACAAAGCCACACAAAGACAAGTAACAGCTCTAAATAAAGAGCTACAGGCCGTTGATAAGACGCTCACTTCTATTGCAGCCAAATCTGCTGCTGCCGCTGCCTCTCTAGGTAGTATGGGTAAGTCTGCTTCCGCTGCCGCTACTGGTCTAGCTAAAACTTCTTCCGCAGCAAAGGCCGCTGCCACTGGGGTTAAAGCAACAGGTGATGCTGCAAAAGAAGCTACTACCTTTATGTTCGAGCTTGGTAAGGCTGGTGGTCTAGCCCTAAAGAGATTCGCTGGTTTTAGTATTGCTACTGGGTTGGTGTTTGGATTTGTAAGGGCTATTTCGTCTGCTGCTTCTGAGGCTATTAATTTTGAGCGTCAGTTGGTTAAGATTGCACAGGTGGGAGATAGAAGCATTGGCTCCCTTAGCTCCCTAACTAAAGAGATAACAAGATTATCTACAACCTTTGGTACTTCATCTGCCTCTCTATTGGAGGTGTCTCGTAGCTTGGCTCAGACAGGTCTTAGCGCAAGAGACACTAAGGTTGCTCTTGAAGCCCTAGCTAAGTCTGACCTAGCCCCAACATTTGGTCAAATCAAACAGACAACGGAAGGTGCTATCGCTGCTATGAGGCAGTTTAGAATTGGCGCCCAAGACCTAGAGAAGGTTCTAGGTTCTATTAATGCTGTTGCTGGTAAGTTCGCCGTAGAAGCTGAAGATATTATCGCTGCTGTACGACGTACTGGTGGTGTGTTTGCTGCTGCTTCTGGTGATGTTGAAACATTTACCAACTCATTCAAGTTGGAAAAACTACAAGAATTTATTGCTTTGTTCACTAGCGTTCGTGCTACGACCCGTGAATCTGCTGAGACTATCGCTACTGGTTTGAGAACCGTCTTTACACGTATCCAGCGTGGTTCCACCATTGTTCACCTTAAAGAACTAGGTATTCAGCTACAAGATACAGAAGGTAACTTCGTTGGTGCCTTCAAGGCTGTTGAAAGACTTTCTGACGGGCTAAAAAACCTTGACCCACGTAGCGCTAAGTTTAACCAGTTGGTTGAAGAACTTGGTGGTTTCCGTCAGGTAGGTAAAGTTATCCCGTTAATCCAAAGGTTTGGGGATGCTCAGAAAGCCCTTAAGGTTGCTCAACAAGGTCAAGACTCCCTAGCTACTGATGCCGCTAAAGCACAGAAGACCCTAGCTGTTCAAATCGCGCAGACTCGTGAAGAGTTCTCTGCCCTTATTCGTGACTTGACTAATACGAGTTCCTTTAAGACTATTGCAACCATCGTTCTGACAACAGCCAAGAGCCTAATCACACTGGCTGGTGCTGTCAAGCCTGTTCTTCCCCTGCTAACGGCATTTGCCGCCATTAAGGTTGCTTCTGCTGCATCACAATTCGGCAAGGGTTTCTTTGGCGGTCTAAGAGAGGGTTCTGGTGGGGCTGGTGGAGCTAAGAGTTTAGGTTCTGCTACTGCTAAGGCTGCAACTGGAGGAGGTAGTGCTGCTATCTCTGCTAATACAACAATGGTGAAGGCTAACACCACAGCTCTTATTAATCTAACTAATGTTATCAAGAGTAGTAAGAAATTTAGTGGTGGAGGTAAAGTTCTAGGTTTCAATACTGGTGGTGTAGTTCCAGGTCAAGGTAGTTCTGATACTGTTAGGGCCGACCTAACTCCAGGTGAGTTCGTAATCCGTAAGAAGGTTGCTGAGGGTATTGGTCACGAAAATCTACAAAGACTAAATAGGGGTGGTTCTGCTAAGTTTAATCTTACAACTCGCGGTCGTTCTCCTGGTAATGTTGGTAGGAAAAAGCAAGCGTTGATGCAGAAGATAGAGCAGGCTGAGGAGAAGGCTTCTTTGACAGAAGAAGAAAGGGAGATGCTTGTCTCGAACAGGGCTCGTCTGCGTGAGATTAACAAGAGTAGAACTAGTAGGTTTAGTAAGAAGTTTGGTTACAACAAGGGTGGTCGTGTTAGGTTTGCTGATGGGGATTCTACGAGCAGAAGAATGAAAGGGGCTCCGCCTAACTATATTAATCTAGAAGAAGCAAAAAAAGCACTTGCAGCAGGTAGGAAGCTTTTTACTGGGAGCGGTATTTCTGACAACATACAAAGACTATCAGAAGCAGACTTGATACAACTAGCTGGTTCTGATGAATATTTAAATGCAACCAATGCAGAACCTAAAAACACCAAAGGTGTTAGGGATATTTTAAAGAATAGTTTTCAAAAAAAGGTTTATTTTAATAAAGAACATAGTCTTAAAATAGACGACTTAGCTAAGATAGAAGCAGAGGAAGCTATAGAAACAGAAGGGGCTATTAAGATTGGTCTTGTTGGACTAGGACCAAACCCTATAGAAGGAGCTAATCCTTTTACTTCTAAAACTCCAACAGATAAAAAGAAGGTAGTTGTTTATAAGGGAACTCTTGGGGATAAGTTTCAAGACAAGGCAGAGGCTGGAATAGAAGGAGACCTAGAAACTGCTGTAAAGAATACTTCATCAGCAATGGCTGGTAGATTAAGTGCTGGTAAGTCAACAAATATAAAAGAAGCAATGGCAGCAACAGATATGACCGCTGCTGCTGGTATAATCTTTGAGGCAGCGCTGGGTTCTCTTGGAGCCCCTTTTGAGGGACAAAAAGGAGTCTTTGGTAAGTCTATTGATTTTCCTCTTGGTCTTGGTAAAAAATTAGCTTCACGGGAAAACTTTAACATTCCTTCTGATATACCTACGGATGCGACCAGAACTATTGGTTCTTATGGTAAGAATAATACAAAGTTTTTAAAACAAGTTCAAAATTTTCTAAGGGGTGATAAAAAAACCTTTAAGGACACTGGTAAGTCTAGATTTGGTACAGATAAAGGTAGGGACAAGAGAGGCTCTCAGTCCCTAGTAAGACAAGCTCAGTTAGAACAAAGAGAAAATTTAAAAATTCCTGATGAGTTCTTTAATAGAGGTGGTTCAGCAAGAGGTATTTCCCCGAAGGATACCATTCCAGCCCTACTGACCCCAGGTGAGTTCGTATTCAATAAGGATGCTGTAGATAGAATCGGTGAGGACAACCTACGTAAGATGAACCAAGGTAAGGTCCAAGGTTTTAATAAAGGTGGTTTTGTTGGAGACCGAGTAAGACTTGCTCGCGGAAGTAAGAAGAAAGTAAGAGGAGCTGCTAATAAAGAAAAAGAAAGACTAAAAAGAGAAGCTGAAAGAGAGCAAAAAGAATTAGCAAAAGCAAGCAAAGGTCTTAATGTTGTACCTAGTCCACAGGCACAGGCTACAGCCGCAGCTCAAGCTGCTGGCGCTCCTGCTGGAACAACAGTTACTCCTGTTCAGCCTACTCCTCAGGCAAAGCAACAACAAAAGCAGCAACAATCGCAACAGAAGAAGCAGCAAAAACAACAGAAGCAAACAACTCAAGCTTCGGGTAAGGTCAGAGATGAATTAGCAAATCTAGCAAAGAGACTTAAAGCTGCTGGTGCTACAACTGCCGAAATGATAGAGGGTATTCGTGCAGCTAAAGGTAAGCTAGATAAGGGAGATAGTGTTAAAAATGCTACAAGAGCAGCAAGAAATCGAATTGCTTCTAGTCGTCAGGGCTTCCAGCCATTAGACCCAAGACTGGCTAATGCAAGAACGTATACTCCAGGAGAGACCCTAATACATAGGGATTACAATAACGCTAAAAGCAAAAAAGAATCAGCGAAGTTTCCAGGTGATGTTCAAGCAACACTTGATTCTGCTCGTGCTGGAGGTGCCTTCGTTAATGGTCAACCTCCTGTTCAACAAGGCCCTACTGGGTTCCAGAAAACAGGAAGGTTTAGAGATAAAGCTAAAGCAAAGATAGCAGAAAGAAAAGCTGCTGGAAGACAGAAGGCTCTTGGCGCGTTCCAAGCTGGTGCTGGTGGCTTAGCGTTCGCCGCTCCTGCCTTACTTGCTCAACTTCAAACCCCTGGGAAAAAACAAAATGCCGGATTAGCTGCTGGAGCAGGGGCCTTATCTGGGGCCGCTAGTGGAGCAGCAGCAGGTTCTGTTTTTGGTGCTCCTGGAATAATTATTGGCGCAGGCTTAGGAGCTGCTGCTTCAGGAATAGACTCCTTTAATAAAGCAGTTAAGTCTAACGCTATGCTTGAATTAAACAAAGCAACGAAAGAATTAGCTATAAGCTTTAAGACATTCGAGCTTACAAAAGACGACAGTGGAACTCAGGCTAGGATAAAAAGAGTTTTAGAATCTTCATCAGATGTAACGAACGCGTCTAAAAATGAGCTAACTCTTTTTGGTACACTAGCCAATGCTTTCGATGAATTTCTTCCAGGGGTAAATAAAAATAGAACAGAGACCCTTAGACAAGCAGGAAGACAAAGCAGTTCTGGTGTCATAGGGGCAGTAGGAGCAACAATAGGAGACCTCTATGGAGGAGGAGATGGAGAGGCTGGAATTAGAGCCCTAAGAGAACAAGAAAAGATTGTCAACAAAGTAGACACCCAAGAGTTCTTAGATAGGTCAGCTCCCGCTATTGGTAATAATACTGCTGTTTTAGCTCATAAACTTCAAGAAGGTTCTTTAACCCTAGAAGAAGCAACAGCAGATATAGACTCATTCTTTAGTTCTGGTCCTTTTAAGGGACTGGATGCAGGATTAATCAAGACAGCTAAAGAGGCTGAGCTTGCAGCTATTCAGATGGCAGCAGCTAAATCAGCAGCAGACCTTGCGGGTAAAGAATTTGATAATATAGGTTCAAGAGTTAATGTTGCATCCCAAGCACTTGTAGTCTTTGAATCAACCCTAAAGACTCAGAACGCAGCTATTAAATCAATATCAGCAGATATTAATAATGGTCCTGGTGCTGGAGTAACAACGCTAAATGCTGTGAATCCTTTCGAAGCGCCCTTGACTAAAAGCACAGAAGAGATAGCTAAGAATTTTGAAAACTTTGCTAGAACAACAGGTATTGTTGGTACTCAACTAGAGAAAGACCTAAAAGCAGGCATTGTTGGAAGTCGCCAAATAGAAGAGGTTATGAAAGAAGCCCTCCTTGGCGCTGTTTCCGGTGGAGAAAAACTAAATGCTGCACAGATTATAGATAATATAGACTCTAGTGGGGCTCTCTCTTCACTGCCAGAACAACTACAGAAGATAGTTAGGCAAAATCTTGAAGGGGCTCTTGCTTCTAGGCAGTCTGAAGGAGGAACTTTTGACACAGAAAGAATACAAAGCTTCTTAAATGATGGAGACCTAACAGGAGTATTAGCTCCTTTAGCAAAGAAGATAGCTGAGCAAGGACAAGTCTTTGTTAAGGCATTGGCTACTTTGAACTCTCAATATGAAACATCTCTAAATAATTTTATTGCCTTGCAGAATAAAGTTAATGCTGCTCAAGACCAGGTTCTACTAAACACAGCTAAGAACGCTCTTGTTTTAGATAAAGCTGCTGGGAATATCCTGTCTATTGACCAACAAGCAAGACCAGAAGATGACCAGCTAGCTAGACTTCAAGCAAGAGGTGGGGCTAATCCTCTTGGTGGAGTAGCTGGTATTACAACCAGAATTGCTGAATTAGAAGCAGAAAAAGAAGGTATTGATTCTCGTAGGTTAGCTCTAGCCGGTGGGGATGCTCAGGGCGCAGACACCATTGCTTCTCTTGATGCATTAGCAGAGGAAGAAAGACTTAATTCTGAAGCTCTAAATGCAAACAATAAAGCTTTAGGTTTAATGGCTAAGTCAACAGTAAGACTTACTGCTATTCAATCAAAACTTGCAGAGATTGAAAATCGTAGAGCTGGAGCGAAGAATTTAGTTCAAGAAATAGCTGAGGCAAACCCTCTTCAAAGAAGGGAAATAGCAAGAGAAGTAGACCTTGCCGGTAGACTAAGGGCTGGAGAACAACTTCAAGGACCAGCTCTTGCTAAAGCAACTAAGAGATTAGAGCAGATAGCAGCATTGCAAAGCCCAGAAGAGGCTAAGGTGACAAGAAAGATTATTAGTGATGCTAGGCTTAGGGCTGCTGGTCCTGTAACTAGGGGTCTTGATATAGACCTTGGTGACGGTCAAACGATTGAGGGATTAGCTAGCACAGATAAAGGTGAAACTTCTGGAGAAAAAGAGCTTATAATTCAGATGAAAGCTGTCTTTGAGATACAGCGAAAAGCTCAACAGGCTCAAGCTGATTATATGGCTGGTAAACTTCCTGAGGTATGGAATAAAACTACTAGTGCTTTTGCTGCTGGGGTTACGGCTTTTGAGACTGCTGTTAAATTAGATGCTGCGGAAAGAAAGAAAGCTCTTGAAGCAGGTAAAATAGATGAAGACGGCACTCTTGCCTCCAAGAAAACTCTTAAAGAGGCTGAAGGCGCTCTTCGCACAGCTAAGTCAGATACTGATGCGGCAGACGCAAGGGTTCTTGCTGCTGAGACTAAATTAGATAAGGCAAAGAAACCCTTGTCTAGAGCTGAGGAAGCTCGTATTGCAAAACTAGAGCCTTTAACTAGAAAGACTGCTTCTGAAAAAGAACTTACGGATAAAGCTGATGCAAAGTTTAAAGAAGCTGATGCTTTAACTGAGAAGAAAGGAGGAACTGTAGTTCAACAGAACAAGAGAAGGAGAAAGATAAGAGAACTTCAAGAAGAAGGATTAGATTTCTCTCAAAAGGCAGCGGCAAAAGCTCAAGTAAGAAAAGATGCTACGAACGAGATAGCAAACATAAAAAGAAGTAAAGACCCAGAAGCCGTTGCTGCTGCTCAAGAAGCTTTGTATAAGGCTCGTAATCAAGCCACTATCGCAAGCCAAAAAGAATTAGATGCAGAACGTCTTGTGGTTAAAAAAGGAAATCAGCTTAGAGATGCAGAAAATAAAGCCATACAAAAGAGGCAAAACAGCTCCTTAACTCCTACTCAATTAGCAAGTCAGGCCCATACTCCCACGACAGGAGTCTTAAGGTACGACCCAGCTTCGGCACCTACTCCTGCTTCTCCTATTAATTACACAGACCCTGACATCTTTAGGTTGCATTTGAACAAGGGTGGTAGCGTTCCTGGTGCGGGAAACACAGACACTGTCAATGCTAAACTTACCCCTGGTGAGTTCGTAGTAAACAAAACTGCTGCCAATAGGCATAGTGGATTACTGAGTGCTATCAATAGCGGAGGAGTAAGATTAGCTAGTGGCGGATTATTAGGCAGTCTTTTTAATGCAGGTAGAAAACTGTTTGGTTTTAATGACCCTGAAGAGGATAAGTCAGACCAAGTTCAAACCCAAAGTTCAGGCCCTGGTCAAGGATTCTTTGCCTCACACGCTCAATCTATTGTTCAAAATGGGTTTGGACGAGGAGATGTTTATGGTCCTTCCGGTGGATTTGGGGCAAGAGGTCGAAGGAATGCTAAAGCTAAAAGCTTAGGTTTAGACCCAAGCACTGCTACTAATCAAGATATTAAGAGGGCAGAAGATAAGAAGCGTAGAGATGAGATAGTTCGTAGATTCTCAAGGCAAGACGGTGTTTCTGAACAAGAAGCTCAAAGAAGAGCCAATAAAATTATTCCTGGAGAAGGGCCTCAGCACTTAGGGGCTCAGATTGACAAAGCTCTTGAAGAAGAGAATAGTAATAGTAACAACTCAAGAGTAAGCTTTAATCGTAAAAGATTGACACCTCAAGAGATTGCCCAGAAAAAAAGAGAAGCTCTAATAGCTAAGAATGAAAAGAAAAGAACCGATAGAGCTGCGACTATAGCTGCTAGAAAAGCTAATATAGAAAGTCTTACCCCGGTAGACAAAGCCCTTCAGGGTTTTGGCGCTGATGAGGCTGCTCAAAGAGCAAATAAAGCACTAGGATTACCTCTTGAGGCAACAAGTGCAGACAGAACTGCTGCTCGCATTGCAAAAGCTGGTGGACCAACTGCTGGTGGTGCTAGTAGGGCTAGAGGAAGAAGGGGTCTTACTCCTGGAGTAAGCACAAACAGAAGAACTGGGCCTAGGTTTGTCCAACCAGAAAGTGTAAAAAAGAGAAGAGAAGAAAGAGAAAACGGACACAAAGGACTTATTGATAAAATAGGAGCGAAGTTTGACGCGAAGGTTGCAGCTAGACAAGCAGTTCAAGACAGAAGCGTTAAAGGAACCGCAGAAGCAACAAGAACTCGTAACTCCATTGATAATGCTAGATTTGAGTTAAGGCAACTAGCTACTTTTGGACCTAGTAAGAGAAACAGCGACAGAATAGCCTCAATTGTTGCAAGCTTAGAAAAAGATGGGCAGTGGGCATTAGCTAGCAAACTACGAGAATCTCAAGCCAAGCACGCTGAGCAGTTTCAAGCTTCTCAAGAAAGCAGCAATGGGATTACTATAAAGGCTCAACAAAGAATAAGAGCTAGGGGTTTTGGTAGTGATACATCTCTGTATAACACACCAGTAGCCACTTCTAGGTCTAAACCTGAGGAGACCCCTGTATTTAAAAAGCGCCGCCCAGGAGGTAGAAGGTCTGCCTATAACACAGGCGGTGGAGTTCCAGGTATTGGAAATACAGATAGTATTCCCGCAATGCTAACACCAGGAGAGTTCGTAGTGAACAAGAAGGGTGTTCAGGCTAACCTAGCAGTGCTACAAGCAATGAATAGAGGTAAGAAAGTAAGTGGATTTGCTGATGGTTCCCAAGAAAACCTTCCTTTCTCTGCACCAAGCGCTGGAGGAACACAATCAGAGATGAAGCTAGACGCCTCCTCTCAAACAGCCCTAAATGGCTTTGCTACTGCTACTGCTCAACTAGCTACAGTAGTTCCATCTCTAGATGGGTTTACTCAGGCGGTAACTACTTTGAATCAGGCAGCTCAGACGCTAGCCAACTTAACCATTCCAGAAACCATAGAGGTACAGATTGCACCAGTTCAGGTCAACGTGAATATTAACGGAGCAGAGGCTCTTGCTAACATCGAGGAACCAATTCAAGATATGATTGCTACTCAGGTAAGAGAAGCTCTTGGAAATAGTATCAACCCAATCACTGGTGAAACTCAAGAAGGAACAATATAATGGCAGCAACAACAACGATGACATACGGAGCGTATTCATTTTCGCCCGTTCCTTTTATCGAGATTTCTAAGGAAATAACTAGGTCTGGTGATGATTCTCCAATTCAAGAGGTTACATCTGTCACAATTACAGGTACTATAGTAGCGTCAAACAATCTTCAGGGCGATGCGGGTATTGAAAACCTTAAGACTAGGATTGATGCCCTAAGAGATGCTTTTAAAGATGATTGTCAATTATTCTTAGTTCAGTGTGGGGCTGTAGATATTGTTAGGGCATATCCTAAGATTGTAACACCTCCTCAGTTTAGTACGAGCAATAACAATTGGACACTAACTACTGAGTTTACAATAACTCTACAGTTCGCTGTTGAAGTTGGTGAGTCTACTAACTATACAGAGAATGTAAAAGCTACTAGTGAGTCTTGGAGCTTAGAGTTTGCGGATGAATACAGTCAGTATACAGAGACTATTGATACAGGACAAGACGCTACTCCTTATGCTTTAGTATTAACGCATGAGCTTTCAGCAGAAGGTATCGCTATGTGTTCTGGTACAGGTAGTGGTGGATACAGTAGTGATGGGTGGGAAGAGGCTAGAGACTGGGTTATTCCGAGACTAGGTTATGATTCAACTCGAATTAGCGATGGTGCTAGCGGTGTTATTAATGTAGACGTTGGTGATTTAGGCGTCTACAGCCATATGAGAACCAACAATCAGGATGAGGTTAATGGTTCGTTTGCAGCAACAGAGACTTGGCTATTAGTTAATACTGGTATCTCAGGATTAGCTTCTGCCGGGGCAACGGAAGACTTTACCGTCACTGTAACGACAGCTAAGTCTAGTCCTAACACTACCGTTAGAGTTGAAGGTAGTATTCAAGGGTTGGAAGTGAGAGACTATGGTACTGACCCAGGTGACTTTACTATTACCACAGATAAATATGCCAATGCCTCCTCATACTGGTCAACAGTACAGAATAGGCTATATGCCAGAGCTAAAGCCGTGTCAGACCCACTCTCTTTGAATAGGTCATTACACACAGACGCCCTAAGCTATACAATCGCCCACGCTAAGGCCAAGGGTGCAATAAACTATACATATGAGTACGACAACAGAGTTTGCTTCCTGCTTGAAACAGGTTCTTTAAGTGGAAGCGTACTAAGTGAAATTATTACGGTGAATGACTCCAATCACACAGATGTCTTTGCTGTTATTCCTGTCTTAGGAAGACCTAATGGTCCAGTCTTGCAGGAGATAAGTACAACCACTGAGTTGAAGAGAGACGTTTCCATTGAGGTTCTCGTTGACCCTCCAACAGGATGCTCTATTACTCTCTGGAATGCCTATAGAGACCAAGTTAAGTCTGGAGTAGCAGACATTTTATGTGAGTTCCAAACGGAGCTAACGGACGCTGCTGACCAAGTATTCAAACATCAAGATAATGAATCTTGGGTCGCACAACAAGGACGATATAGTAGGAATATTGGCTGGACATATCAGGAATGCTCTGGTACTGGCAGCACAACAGTATGTTAATAAGGGAAACTAAGGAATAATGGTACTACCAGTAAAAAATACATGTACGCCAGCGAGCGTCTTCGGAGGGATTACTCAGACCCTATTCTTGGGCTGTAGTGTCGTATCGTTTGATGCAGGCGCAGGTTGGGGAGAGCAGAAGTCTGAGCTAACAGTTCAGCTAATCCAAGACCCTTGCGGAGGAAGTAAAGAATACTACGACCGCTCCTTAAACCAACAGACGTGGACAGGTGCAGACCCAGGCTTTATTGGAGAAGAGAACAATATTGTTGGTGCCCCAGTTTACTTTAGAGTGGGTGATTTTGAATTTAGTGGTCTAATCTCAGACTGGTCTAAGACAGATATTCGCTCTCTTAATACTGGCCTGCCTGTCAAATCTATGATTAATAACAATGCTTATGTTGTTAAGATAGAAGACCCCCGAGAGCTACTAGCCGCCACCCAGGTAGTTATCAATGAATATGCTGGCTTTACAACAGGCTTAGACAATATCGTTAATGCCTACGGTTTCATGGAAGCTCTCTCAGCTAATTGCGGTCCCCTTGCTCAGGGCGTAGACGGCACTATCTTTGGTTCACCAGCAGCAGGTTTCGGTGGGTCTGATGTTGACTCTAATGGTATGCCCTGGAATAACATTCGAGCGGGCGCAGAGGTTCTTCTAAGTGGTTCCAGTACTGTAGGTGCCCTTGGGGGAGTATTCTCTACAGGTTATATAGCATTCAAAGGAACATCTAATACAGGCTACTCAGGTGTCACTGGTCTTACCTCAGGTATGGGCCTTTTAGACGAAAACGCCACCAATGAAGCCCACTATGTGGTAGACTTCTCAGAAGTACCAACTCTTCCAGCTCAGATTAGAATGAACGGGGTAGCCTCTTCTCTGCAAGAACTTATTTCTCAAGTAACTGGAATCTCCGGTCACGATTATTATGTAGAGCTGGTGCCTGTTGATGCAACTGGTGCTAGTTGGACAAATACTGTGGTTGATAGTCAAGACATAGTTAAGATTATCAAAATTCGCACGTCAGACCGTGATGCTCAACCATTATTCGGTGCTATTGAAGAGTTTATAACTATTACTGATGCTGTTGGCTCAGGAACCATTAAGAATCAAGTGGGTCGAGAGCTTCGCAATGAGAAGACCCAACAGTTAATTGTTGGTGGAGAGAAGCAGAATATATACGAAACTGAAAATGGGGTTGGTCCTGGTAATGAGGTTGTTCTTCCGTATTTTGGATTAGACTCAGACGGAAATGTTATTGTCCCAACTAGAGATGCTAGTGGTAATTGGCAATTTGAAGCAGATATTACAAATTTAAACATTCAGCTTGCTGATTATGGTTTAGCTATGGGTGTTAGCTCAGTTACTATTACTGAAAGAGAGCTAAGAGCTGCTCTTGGGGGTATGGAAATATGGGTTGGTGCTTCGGCAATGAAGGTCGCTACAGATTTATATACTGCGTTTGGGTCTGATGGTTATGGTAAGGGTAAAATTAGACTAGACATGCTTCAGGCTTTAACTGGAATCCCTGTTGATGAAATTCAGGCTACTGATATAGTTAATCTTGGTGGGGCGCAGTTTAAAGCTGGTGATGTAGATGATGATAAGCTGAGATGGGCTTTACAAAAGGTTTTTGATTTTGTTCATAATTATGCTACCGAATTTTACGGCAAGAAGTTTCAAGTTCTAGTCCCTAATTCTTGTGGATATATAGCAACCAGTCAAGATGCTGCTTTTGTTGGATGGGGTGGGGAGATTCAAACCAGTGAGGAACCTAGTGATGGTGGTTGGACAGAACTGTCTACTGTAATAGGAATAACTAATCCTTCTGTTGCTGCTGATTATTTTCGCCATGAAGATGGTAGGTTTATGAATTTTGTGAGGTTTGATAGTGCAGATAAGACAGATTTTGCTTCTCTTAATCCTGACGAGTTCGTAGTAGATGCGGTCAATAAAGACTTGTGGGTCAAAGCTCAGATAGAAGCTGACTTTGTTTATACTAACAAATACACCCTTGCTTCTCCCCGAGCTATATTAACTATTTCTGGTAATGTTGACGACGTTGAGGACGAAGGAGAAGGAAAGTTAATAGATTGGGCTCCTGCTATCGAAAACTCAACAGAGGTAGCTAAGGCTGCTATGGCAGAAAGAGAGAAAGAAGCACTGAAAAAGGTTGGTGGACGAGGTGTATATGGGGAATATGGATATAAGTCAAAAATGCCTATTGCTGCGGCTGTTGGCATTAAGAGTAATGCTTTGAAATATGGTCCTTATGGTTCTTCTACTGTTGCAGGAAAAGCAAATGTAGTTCACGAAGAAGGTCTTGTTCCTTGGTCATACGGTAGTTACTCTGGTATGAATACTGCTGGTGGACTACTGTCCACAGAGGGTATTACCTCTATGCAGGTTGGAGAGAAGGGTAGTTTAAACATCCCTGGTTATCCAACTGTTCCGATTGGTGCTGAGCTTCTATCTGCAAGCGCTGCAAATGGATTCGCTGGAGCCGGTCCTTTTAATGGTGGTGGAAACAACCTATATGAGAATAGAACTCTTACTGTTACGGGTGGTTCTTATGGTCAGTATGTCAGTACTACTATTGGCTCATGGGACGGCACATACGGGCCTAATATTACAGGGGTAACCACTAGTGTGGGTGTTAGTGGGTTTACCACAACCTATACAATGAGGACTTATACCCCTAAGTTTGGCAGGTTCGCTAAGTATAATGCCGATAGACTAAAAGCAGCAGGGCAAAATCGGTTAAATGCTAGTAAAGAGATGAGAGCTTTTAATAGACAAAGAATAAAAGCTAGGAGTCAATCATCTCAAAATCTTGCTACATTCAGAAAGAATAATTTTGGGATAAGATTAAACCAAGATGGTTCAAAAGAATCATCAACCCCTCACGTAGTCTTGGTTGGTTCTTCAAACCCTTGGGGTACTGGAACAAACTTTAGAAGGTCTAATATAGCAGACGAATCAGCTAGAGAAATGGTAACAGAGTTCGCTAGGTATGATACAAAAGCCTTTATGTCTTGGGACGGACTGATTATGCCTGTCTCTATGGATGGTGATGGTGGTCTTCCTCAGTATGCTACTCCTGATGCTGGGTGTACCTCTGGTCATCCTCGTAGGGCTCAGCCACCAATGGATAAACAAGGTGCTGCTGGTGGAGCTTTGGACGAATACAATCCAACTATTGATATTGATTACTTGAACCCATTCACTAATCCTGCTGGTAAACAAAGAAGTCAGATTTCTACAAACAGGAGTGATACTACTGACCGTGGTCATCATATAGAGATTATTGGTCGTCAAGGTTCTGGTACTGGTGATGGTCCACCAGCGTCTAGTATGGTGATGCCCATTCAGGGATATGTAGACAATGCAAGCCAAGAGAGCGGGGACTATCAAGACGACTATAGAATGTTTGCTACTCGTGGACCTATTCTAATGCAGGCGTGGGGCTATGATTTAGATGGTTTTCCTGTACCGAATAAAGCAGATACTTATGCCAATGCAAGCACTGGAACTTTTACTTCTTCTAATCTAGAGTGTAAATTTCTTGATGACCACTTGAGACAGCCTCAGACTTGGCCCGTAGCACCAATCGACTTACGTTACGATAGGGATAGGGCTGTTTGGGTATCTCCACCAGCCTATACATTGGTTCATGGTATATTGCAAGAAGACCTATGCCCTGGTGGCTCAGCACTATGTCATCTTACAGATAATACAACAAGATATGATTGTAGTGGAAATCCTTTTGATGCAGCCTTTTATGTAGACAATCTTATTGGTGTTACAGCCTGCTCTGGTGACACTATCATGGCTGATTATGACGCTGAAGACTGTAGTTATAATATCGTCAATCAACCCCAGAAGGGTGTTACTTTTTATGATGGAACTGGCTGTCCAACAGGAGCAACGGTTGGTGAGTCTAGTTTAACAGCATACGACGTTAGACATATTGTTGTAGGAAAGGGCCTTGACCTTGTTAACAATTTTGCTGTTGATACTGGGGTGGATGCTTGTTGTAACCCATCAAGCATTGTTCTTAATGCTGGATTTACCCCTTCCACAGGAAGCGGTTGTTTAACAGGAACTTTATCTGCTAATCCTGGTCTAATGAATGCTATCGAATTTCATGGGGGTTTACATGTAGAAGATGGGGATAATGATTGTGAAATTAAAATTGGCGCAGGATTAAGCATTACTCAAAACAATACATGTATTAGTTCTGGAGATGTTTCAGCCTCTAACTTGATAAGTAATATTGAGCTTGGAGCAGGATTAGTAGCAGACACTGGTTCAGATGCCTGTAGCATTGTAATGGGAATAGATGTTAATAGTGCCCCAATAGCTAGTGGTACTGGGGTTGCTTATGTCTTGGGTGTAGATACTGATGGTTGTTTAGTTAGAGTGCCAATAGTAGACTGTTCAGGAGCTTAATTATGCCAACTGGTGGACCTTGGATATATAATGATGACTCAGGAATTATAATGAGAAATGAAGGAATATCATTTTGCCCATCGTGTCCTTCTTGTGAAGGGGGAGGAGGTGGGCCTCCTACTATTTGTAGTTGCACATTTCCCGAAACTTTTGACGTAGAAGGAATAGGGTTTGGTAGCAATAGTTGTTCGGACTGTGCTACTATAATGAATGTTAGACTTCCTGTAACTTATGTAGGAGCGGCAACTTGTGGTGGAACGGACTATCAAATATGGTCTTCTTCTAGTGATGTTTATAGCTCTCCTGGTAATTGTAGTGGAATATTCGACAATAAACAAATGCATTTACTGGTACATGAAACTAGTTGTAATATATTGTTTAAATTAAGAGAAGCTGCTTCAGGAGCTTGTAGTGGTCACCCAGGAGCCTCAGCTATTACGGCTTCTGCTAGTTATCCCACTGCAATCCCAGGTGGTTGTAGCGGGGCGATAGACTTAACAGGGGGTTCGTTTCAGATGAATTGGAACGGCGGGGCTTTTTGTACAAACGGAAACTTTACCGCCCATCCCTTTGGTACATAAAAAAAGGGCAGTAGGACATAAGCCCTACCACCCTTAAACACTCTTGGAGATAGTGTGTTACTCTCTCTTCTTAGTTTCGTTGTTCCACTTGGTCCAACCGTTGTAAGGAAGCCATTCTCCCTCTTGGTCTTTCTTCTGTGGGAATAGTGTTCCACCAACCTTGTGAGAACCGAAGCCCAGGGCTCCACCACACTCACATTTTAGTTCGTAGAACTTGTTGCCTTCAACTTCTCGGACAGCGTAATGGAGCTTAGTATCCTTACCCTTACATCCGTCTCGTTGACAGCTATGGTTAAGGATTTCTTGCAACCCAGCCATCTCTTCAAACAACTCTTTTTGCCCTGCGGCCTCAAACTCAATAACTAGGTTTGGTTTCGCCTTGTAGTTTACCTTCATCTTACTCATAAAATTGTTCCCTATTTAGAACGCCAATCTTCGTTGTATCCCTCTACGTCTTCTGGGATACCAATACCGTCTTCACCCTGATAGCCATTTAGCTTGGCTAGTAAATCAAAGAAGTCGGTGTACTTAACCTCTCTAATATTATGTGCATAAGAGTACTCTTTGTTGACAAATTTATCAACATTTACGTTAAGTCTTTTACACACAACTCCCACACTGTTAACCTGAGCCACACTAACAAAACCATCAGCTTGAGGCGATGCCTCGGACTTGTCAGAATAGTCATGTTCAACAACCGCGCTGTTCTCCTCTGCAACAATGACTTTCGTCAATCTCATTGCTCTTCGTATCGCTCGTCCCTCTGCTCTAGTTTCGGCAGTAGCAACTGAGTGGTTACAATAAGGAGCCTCTGTGTTGCCCCAATAGACATCAGCAGCACCCATGACCGCCCTCTCTGGATTCATACCAGGGGGAACGCCATATCTGTTAATAAGAAGTTCTACTGTCACACTAGCATGACGTTGGTTCTCTACAGTAGGACACTGAAGAATCCTTGTCTCACTACTAATAATCTCACCAAACACACGCTCGCAAATACGCCTAAGCCCATCAGTTGTTGGGGCATTCCCCACCTTCTCATGGTCCTCAAGTTGGTCCAACACATATTGTGTCCAATTAGGATGAACAGGAGTCATCTTCTCCTCACCCTCAAGGTCGATACTTTGAGCTTCTTCCTCTTCAACTGGTTCACATTGGTCCAAATCGAAATCATCCAAAACAGCGTCGTCTTTATTCTTCGTCATTCTCTTCACCTCCAATAATAATTAAACGATGTCCCCTAGCAGGGAACTTTTTCTTAATCTTCAGTACTTCTTCTAGTAAATTCTTCGCAACCTCTCTCTTATAGTGTTGAGATAAGGACTGCGTTTGCCTAAGTCTTATTAAGCAACAACCTTGAGCAAGTATCAAACCCGCCTTTTGGTTATCAGCCCGTCTATTACGGTCCAATGTCTCTTGTCCCCATATGGGTTTAAAGTGAGATGGGCCATCTACTTCAATAGCAGTATTAAGCTCAGGCAGGAAAAGGTCAACCTGTAGTCGCTGATTGACAACCATCCTCTCCTTATGAAATTCTACGACGATTCCTGCGTTTGTCAAGGTTTCGTAGATAAATTTTTCCAATTTAGACCCATCTTTTGAGGCTTGTCTCACGGCATCGCCCGCCGCCTGTCTCATTTCGGCCTTTTTCTCCTCTGAGAAGCTATTCCAGTGGTCTTTACCAATCTGAGAGCGATGTTCCTTCTCTGTTTCTGTTAATTGGTCCCATGTAGAGGCCATTTTCTCACTAATTCTCAACTTAGACTCCTCACTATGCCCCTTACCTTCAGTAGGATGAGTCCTACGTCCAGTTTTTAGAGCCAGACTTTGTGCTTCTGCTAGTGTACGAGACTCAATACCCAACTTCTTGGCGTCCCGACTAACCTTCTTAGCGTAGGAATCCACAACTTCAGCTATTTGTGGGTAGCTCATCTCCCTGTTTACGTAAAGTTCCCTCAACAGCTTCTCTTTCGCTGCATCACTAAGGTTTTTATAGTCCTTGGCTTTCTTCTGTAAGGAAATCGGCAACTTGCTCATAGTTAAACTCCTCTATTATCTTTGCGGGCCTCTGCCATAGCTTAGAAACGATGTCGTAGTGCGACTCACTCCTCACTATTAACTGCATATCGTCCGCTTGGTATACTTTGGCTAAGTCTGAATAACTCAACCTGTTGTTAAAAGCCCACTCAGTACTCCACACATAGAAGAACTTCTTTTTGGGGCCAGGACACTTCAAAAGCGTCTTTGCTGATTTAATATCGGTGGCAATAGCTATCCCGCTAAAGGACCATGCCACATATTCGCTAAACATGGCAAAATGAGGAGAAATTAGCGACCTGTCATAGTTTCTGTAGAACAGACACATGCTGTAATTCGCCTTCTGAGCCATCAGTTCGTTCATCTGGGACGTTAAAGCTATAGATTGCTGCGATGCACCCAGTGCATCTATTAAGAAGCCTGCTCTTATCATTATTCAGTCAATTCCTTTAGTGTTTTTGTTACTTCTTTAGCCTCATCATCCCACCCTAGTAGGATAAATGCCTCTGATAACCTATGAAAGTAAGTATCCTTAGACACTGTCTCTTTATAGGCTTTTTTAGCAATTGAATCTCGCTTCTTGTCCTGAGAAAGAAGGTCTTCGACCTGTTCTTCTATCTTTTCAGGGTCAAGACTGTGTAAGCATGGATATAGGCCATTTTCAACATTGGAAAGACAAAATCCCTTTTGCATAGCTATGTCATGTAGCTGAAAACCCCCAATATCAATAACTATTTTAGAAGAAGCCATGAAATCCGCAGTTTCTTGTAGTGTTGTCGCCCCAACATACTGTAGTAAGGGTCTTTTGTGTCCAACGACGCGAAAACTGTAAGGTAGACCAGACAATATGCTTAATATGTCTGCTTCTTGACTCTGAGCCTCTTTATGACTAGCAAAATACAAGATGTCTGCTTGTTTTTTTCTATCTCGTTTGCCCCCTCTAAACTTAGCATAATTTGCAGCGTTTTTAACCTGTAAATATGGAAGGGTACAATGTTTTATTATCATTTCTGGAATAGATTCAGGCAGGAGAAGAAGGTCTGGCTCCAAACTCGCTGGCGGCATACTACCGCAGACTACTGTCTTACAACTATACTCCTTCAGGGCTCCAGATAGGTTAGGGGTATTGGTTGCGTCCGAAATAATAAGGTCTGGATTAAGCTCAGCAAACATATCAAAGGCTGGTTTAACATTAGGGTTCCAGTCTACTACCCTAAAGTTCTCATTCTTAGCGTCTAAGGCAGATAGGGTAGACATAATCCCATCTGCTGGCTGAGAATCTGAATAAATGGTTACTATAGTTCGCATATTTTTCTTGCTCTTTCTATATCTTTAGATGTGTCTATATCTGTGCTTACTGCATTTTTAGGGGTAAATGCCCTAAGGCTTCCACCTCTGTTTATTATCTCATTCAACACCTCAAAGCCATACCACTTGGAACAGTCTTGACTTGTTACTATTTCCTTCCAGAGTTTCAGCTCCTTGCCTGTTAAGAACATCATCTGACCCCATTTAAGAGGAAGGCCATACATCATATTGGTTACGAGATTGTTATGAACTACACAACCAACCTCATCCTTCTTCATCTGCCCAGAGGTGTCTATAGAGATAAGAGATTCTCCCATAAGAGGCAGTTTCAAAGCCGCCCTATTAAACGCCAAATCTCCATAGATGATGAGAACATTCTCTGTTTCTGCACGACTCATACCTAGAGAAATGCTATATGCTACATTTGTATGTTCGTAGTAAGGGTTTTCTATATGGTCTATGCCTTTAGGAAGGTTCTTTTCAACCTTAGTAGATTGAAATCCTGTTACAACAGTAACTTTATACTGAGTAAAAGCTTTCTTAATTCTATCTAGTTGGTGTTGAATAAGCGTTTTGTCACCAAGTTTTATAAGAGGCTTAGCTCCATACGACTTCATTCGTTGTCCCTGACCCGCAGCAGGTATGATAATACTATATTTTTGCTTACTGGGTGATGAGATAGCAGCAACATTTCTCTTAGCTTTACCCATGCTTTTCTCTTACCTTTTGAATTTCTTCTGACGATGTAGGATTATACTTTGTTAAAATTAGTTGTTCTGGAATATGTCCTACTAGTGTAGTAGCACCAAGTTTCTTATAATAGTCATAAAAATATGTAGAGTTTAGCTCCTCGTCCCATTCTTGTAAAAGGTTATGTTGAGCGAACAAAGGAGTGTTAATAATACAAGTAGTATAGGATTCCTTTGAAAAAGGAGGGAATATTTGAGGAGTATCATTATGAGCCCTAATTATTCCGTCGCAATATACTGCTCCTATATATGGGTCTTCGATAAGAAGTTTTGCTATTTTTTCTATAGCGTCTTCTGTAGCTAGGTAGTCATGCTCTGAAAGAAAACCATAGAGAGCTTCTGCCTTATCCTCTTTGATATTTGCTTGGAAAAATTCTGCCGCACTACCTTCTCCAGAGGAAATAATCATTAGGTTCTCATAGGTTTGTTTTATCAACCCTGCTTTTGCTCTATGGACCAGTAGTATTACTGGAATGTCTTGTTTATCTGCTGTATGTTCAGTATTCCCTGACATGTTTGAGCCTCTTCCTCTATTATTTCTTCGAGCTTATCGAAGTTGTTTCCAAAGTATTTGTAAATAAGACTAGGGACCACGACCCCGTCAATAGGGTCTTTGTCGTTCTTGATAATAGCAAAAGTAAACCATTCTCTAGTAATTTTATAGTTTAAATCAGAGAAGAAGTTTTCATCTACATTACGACCAGCCTTAAAGGTGGCAAAATAGGTGGTTAATTTAAACTTTAAGATACCTTCAACAGCTTTTCTACCATTTCTTCCATCTACAGGGTTTTCAATCTTCCATTCATCGAATCCCATAGCATTAATAAGTAAAAAGATGTCTTTAGGGTCAACCTTACATGCGTGTTCTCTTACAACCCCAACGAATACAGGTTCATGCTCTTGAGCGACTAGGCTTTGTAGTGTTTGGGCGATGTCTTCAATAGTAGTATCTTTTTGACATACAACCATAGCAGAGAAATCTACTTTCATCTCGGCCTGAGCATAAGCTATTAATTCTTTAGTGCTTGGAGGGGTCTGTACAACATCACTATTTCGAATATCAACACCTTGTTTCGCTGCCCAAGAAGCAGGTCTTTTCATAGTACACTTTCGTCCTGGAATGACATTAAACTCACCCTCTTCATTCCAACATTCTACAACGTCAAGACCTGCGTTTTCAGCAGAGCTTAGCATGTGAGCCTCACACCTATTAGACTCACTAATAAAGACGCATCCTTGACATACAGTGTCTTTAGTTTCTTTAGTTTTACTCATTTGATGGTCCTGGTCTCTGAGCTTCAATGAAGTACATATCCCCATCGAACCTAGTCTTCTTGATAACAAAATCTTTTTGTAGTAAAATAGCCTTAGTTGTTCCTAAGTCTGAGATAGACTGCCCTCCTGAGAACAAAAGAAGGTTTATTTCATCAATATCATATTTACCATTGGCTATACCTAGTCCAAAAGAGATAATGTCTAATCCAGAGATGCAAACAGTACCTTCATACCTTACTTTTTTGAGGACTTTTTCGAATAGTTCATTACGAACTGGAGTTGGGCAATAGTCAAGGGTTTGACTTAACCTAATTAGTTCGCAGCTACCATCTTCAACAATATCTATCTCGTCTGGATGAACAGGTACTACGTCAGGCTCTTTAGTAGCAGGTTGTTCCTTAGTTATTTGAATCTTCATCTTATATAAACCTCTTCACTTTTTTGTCTTAGTTTTTTGTCCCATAACTTAGCATTAGTTTCGATATTAAAGTTTTCAAGGGCTACCTTTCTAGCAGCTTTTCCCATATTTTTCCAATCAGTGGACAGAATATGGTTTAGCGACACATCAAAATCCTCAAGTGTCTTGACTAAGATAGCAAAGTCATCAGTAAAGACACCCTCTGTAGCTTCAGTCTTATTAGAAATAATAGCACACCCAGACATCATAGCAACTAAGGCACTATAAGGAACACCGCCCTGAGTTGAGAGGTTGATAAAAACCTTGGTCTTTTTGAGCTTACTTACTAAGTCTTCATTAGAAATCTGTTCTGATAAACCAGGACTGTCTCCCCAAACCTCAACATTGTAGTCTAATCCTTCAATAAACCTTACGGCTTGATAGTCACTAGGAATAAAGTTACCATGAATCAACACATCAATATCGCGTTCTTCTTCTGATTCGCCTGAATCTTCAATACCATAACGAATAATTTCGCCGTCTGCCTTATAAGAATTTTTGACAACAGAGTGAGAAAAGACCGTGTCTTCTGTAATCTCGGTTGGTATGTTTGTGGCAGAAAGGAAGTGCTCAACTCTTAGAGCTGGTACGTGTAATATCGCACTCATTTTTCTAGCGTTATTGAACTGAGATTCTTCATGGTTATATAGAATTAAATCCCAGCACATATCCTGTTCTACTTGAGAGATATTGTCAGGCAAGTACCTTAGGTTTGGATTTCTATCGCAGTTAGAGATAAAGGAGTTTTCCGCACCGTAGATATTATGACCTGTCTTTACTAGAACGTCTTCAAACCGCCCATCAAAGAAGAAACATAGTATGTTGAGCTTATCTCTTTTGTTTAATGTTCTGTGTAGTATATTACTGACTGGAGTCGTACTCATCAATGACCCTTTCTATATTTTTTCCAACAGATTCATAAGTTAGGGCCTTAGCCATTTCCATTCCTGCTTTAATCTTATCTGTTCTGTCTGAGGTATAAGCCTCTCTCATAGCCTTGCCTAGAGCGAGTATATCAATATCATACCACGTTTCACGACTTGTGTATATTCCTTTTAGGGGATAATCCCTAGAAACAAGAGGAACTTCTTTCGATGGAACAACCCATCCTGTTTCATCATTAATAAAGGCTGTCATTCCTGTATTGTCTGTAACAATAGGAGTGTTGCCGTACACCATAGCCCTAGCAGCAGGTCTACAGAAAGCCTCTCCTCTAGAAGGCATAACAAAACAGTTGCACGACGTATGTAGCTGTACCATTTCTTTCTCTGTCAGCCTATCTGTAATAAGATATTCAGACTTGTAAAGATTTTTATCTTCGTAGATGCGTAGTTTGTTTTTTATACCCTGTATCTCTTTTTGCATATGCTGGCTTAGAGTGCGAGAATCCATACCACTTTTATTTAGTTTAAGGATAAGGTTCACAGGTTCGCTACGGTAGAACTCAAGATGGAAAGCTGTAATTAAAGCCTCCAAGTTCTTTCTATCAATACTCTCTCCAATAAAGTAGAAGTTAAAAGTGTCCTTTGGTATTCCCTCAAGGTCGCCCTCATCTTCAACAGTGCTGTCTAGGGGACCACCTACGTTCCAACAAGGTGTATTGATTTCTCTGTCAACAGTCGTTTTCTCTGCATCAGAGGCAACTATTATACCATCCATGATAGACATAGGTCTATACCAAAAGGTTTTATCAAGATTGTTTGTCTCTAAGAACAAAAACGCCAGAGTAGGAACCTCTGTTTTCTCATAGTAGTTAGGAAGAACATTTTCGATAACCATATCATACTTATCAAAAGAACGACCTTCCATTTCTATTAGTTTTGGGTCTATAGCTTCTTGCTTAAAGAAACCTCTGTCCATATATATAGGGCGAATAGCAATATTATGCTTAGTAGTTTCCATAGCTAGGGCAAAATCTTGAGAAGCCTTACCCCAACCATCACCCTGTCGATAGGGCGCTATAAATAAAATATTCTTACTCATTTGCAGCCTCGATAAAATCTTCCTTTAGAACGGTAACCATTCCCATCCTAGCTTTTTCAGCTAGGGCTTTTAACTTAGCCTTAGCCTTAGCTGCATTGAATAGGTCTTGTCTAGTAATGTTAACATATTCTTCTCCGACCTTTCTAATTCCATAATGAAGACTTCTATAGGCTTCCATAGAATAATGTCCATTAATTAGGTCTGGTCTTCCTAAAACATCTAGGATTAACCATTCTACAAAATCTTCGTTGTTCCAGTTTTCATGCTGAGGAGGAATGCTTTCGGCTGGTTCGTGGATACTAACCTTAGTGTCCCACTTGCCTTGGTTTCCGGTTAGCTCAATAGAGTCGAAATGGTTTTCCCATATCTTAGCTGTAACATCCCAGTCGTAGAATTTTTCTGCTGTTTGCCTTGCTTGGAAATTAAACTTAGCCCTTGCAGGAAGAGGTTTTATAAAGAAGTTAAACAAAGAGTCAACAAGATAGTCATTATCAGGGTATACCCTATAAGCTCCTGTCTCTAATTCTAAGAATTTAGTCTTAGGGGGTACAACAAAGCCTCCTGACTTAACCCCAATCTCTGTCATGGCGCTATAGCCAACGGTAAAGATAGGAACTCCACAAGCAATAGCTTCTACCTGAGGCATACCAAAACCCTCACAGATAGAGTATTGAACATATGCGTCAAATAGGTTGTAGACATCAGCTAGTTGCTTTCTTGTTAAGCCCTTGGCTGAGTTAGGTAGCATAGCTGAGGTATGACTGCACTTCTTGCATACTGTTCTAGCATCTTGGAAGAAGGAAGAGAAATAATACCCGCAGTTTCCACATAGATATGTAAAGAGAGCCTTATGGCTTAATCCATACCTAGCTAATAGCTGTGGTATTTCCCATCCGCTATCAGGATATGAAGTATGAACATATAAGTAGCTTTTTTTAGCTAAGTCTTCACGACCTTCTTTGATGCACTTTTCTATATAGTTTGCAAAGGCTTCAAATAATTCTGGGTATAGTTTACGTTTTTGGTTACGCATAACCGTACCTACTATATTAAGGTCTCCACTCAACCCCATACTATCTCTATGGACATTCTTATCTTTAGTAGGGGTAAAAACATTGAGGTCAACACCAGGAGATGCTACTCCACATGTTTCAATCTTACCTCCACCTTCGTCCTCTAGAACTTCCTTTCCCCAATCAGAATAGGTGAATACACTATCTGCTTGAATAAAGGTTTCTAGCCATGATTCGTTTTGGGGAGAAGAATCTACAGTAGGCATTATGCTCCAATGAAAATACTCCCTCAAAGGGGAGTCATTCTCAAAGGCAAGCATCCAGTAGTCTCGTATGTCAAAGACAATATCTGGCTTAAAGTCTAGCACAACCCTCTCAAACCTCCAAGAACCAAAGGAACAATCTCCTCTAGCTTTCATTTGTTCGTATCTAGGGTCATCTTTATGAACAGCATTAGCATAGATTTTCCAAGGACAAATAGCCTTGTTGTCTCTTGCTTGTTCTATGGTTGTAAAACTAGAAAACTCAGCTATCTCATACTTATCAGTATTATACAGTCTGGTTAGAACTTCTAATCCGTAGTTGCCATATCCAGTATGAAGATGACCACCTTCATTAACCATCAATATACGCTTCTTAGTTTTCGTTGGCATCTTGTATCTTCTTTATTGCTAGTTTGAATAGTTTGTTTGCCCAACCTCGTGTATAACCTCCAAGCTCTTTACCTATCTCTTCGAAGGTATATCCCTGGTGACGCATATCCACTACTATGCATTCAGATTTTGAAAGGGAACTTGGTATGGCTTCGGCAACACTGTCTGTAAACAACTCTTGGGTTCGTTCAGAATGAACGCATTGAAGTCTATATTGGGCATCTGGGTTATTCATCAAGGTGTTATATTTAACGCTCTTATTGATATAACGAATAATTTCCCATCTAATGTAGTCCCATGCGATTGTTGATAGTTTAGCCAGCTTCGGGTCATGTTTGCGAATTGCTTTCCATAACCCTATCCTACCCAACTGAATATACTCTTCGTACTCAGTTGCGTTAGGGGGTCTCAGGGATTTAACAATAGAGACGACAAGGCCCATGTTCTCATGGACCAAGTCGTCAACTTGTTGTGGACTATAGCGACATTCCATTAGAACGGGATGTCGTCTCCCTCTGTATCGGATGGTCCAGCGTTAGCAGGAACAGGTTCCGAAGTTGCTGAGGAGTTGACATAGGTGCCATCCTCATTCTTAGGAGCCCGATACAATTTATCGAAGCGTTCTACGCGAACCTTAGTTCGAGAATGCTTCTTTTCTGGGTTGTCCTTATCAGGCCATGATTCGGTCTTAAGCGAACCGTGAACAAGGATGGGGTCACCCTTTTTCACATACTTAGCGATGGTCTCCGCACCAGTATCCCATGCTTCACATGCGATGAAAGTTACGTCCTTATCCTTAGTGCCATCCTGCTTTTTAAAGAACCGAGAGACTGCAATCGAAAAGTTTACCACTGTGGTTGTACGTCCGTTTGCTGTTACTTCACGCGATTCTGGGTCTCTTGCGAGATTACCTTTTAGAACTACGATATTCATTAGTTCTGTTCCTCCAAAAAATTGTTATTGTCAAAAAACACACTTCATAGTAGCATTATAGCCACCACCGACCCATTTGTCAAGGTCGTTTCACTAAATTTGCCAAACTTTATTAACTATAAAACTATCCTTTTCCTTACCTCGTTCGCCTCCAAGCATAACAGTGTTGCCTATGAACAGCTTCACCCTACTTTGAGTCCACTCGTCAGGAAATAGGACACAAGAATCCAAAGCACCATAACTATCTGAAACAGAAAGAAAGGCCATCTTCTGACCAGGGTTCTTCCCTTTCTTAGTTGTAATCTCTTTCACCTCGTCCACTTTTACAGCCATCATTATACCGTTTTTGCGACTAGTACCACTGTTAAAATCTTTACATGTTGTGTTAGCAGCGCTCGTTTCGCACGAGTCTACCACAGTGCATGTGATGGAAATTCCCATTAGTGATTCTTCAACAGAGGCTATCCACTCAGGCGTATCCTCTAGGCTAGATGGTGGCTTATCGACTATTGCCTTGATACCAACCACCTTCTTATGCCTATTCTTATTGGATATACCACCTTTTCTCCCAACAGGGGAGTCCAACAGTATTTGTAATAGTTCAGAGCAGCTCATATCACTCTGACTATCATCTATATACTTCTCTTTGAGCCACTTCTGCTCCCTATCAGAGACAGCAGAGAATTGCTCGAACTCAAACCACATTCGTTGACGTGACACGTTCATCCATCGTAAAGCCCCGACCTTAATCATGGCTTCGACAGCGGTCTTGCTAATGTTTTGGGACAGGAACAGTAAGAAGTCTGACCAACACCAATCCTCGATTGGCCTACCCAGTTCTTCTTCTGCCTGAACTATTTTCTTCGTCATTCGTGTGATTGCAGACTCACCCACACCCTTAATATCAACCAAACCAAAGAATACTTTGCGGTCAAATAGGGCGAAGTGAGCATTCTGCTTACGCAAGTCAGGAGGATATACGTCTACATCCATAGTCCTTGCATTATTAACTAACTCTCTAACCTCATCATGCGGTTTAATCTTTTCCTTTGCATAATAAAGATAGGAGGTAAAAAAGGCACGCCGAAAGTGTGCCTTGGTATAAGCCGATAGGTATGCATTGTAAGCATAACTAACGGAGTGAGATTTATTGAATGAATATCTCTGAGATTTACGAATCCACTCAAAAATTTCTTTAGCTACATCATTAGGAACAACACCAGTGAACTTACAGCCCTCCATAAAGGTATATTCAACCTTATTCATCATGTCAGCCTTCTTTTTACCGATGGCCTTACGTAGAACGTCAGCTTCTTGCAGAGAGAAACCCGCTAGGTCTCTCGCTATTTGCATGGCTTGTTCTTGGTAAATCATTTCACCAAAGGTAGAACGTAGACTTGGCTCCAAAGAGGGGTGAAAATACGTCACCGCTTCTTCATCATTCTTTCTGTCGATGTAGTGTTGGGTAACCGACTTACCATCACGCATAGCTTCCAGACAACCTGGACGCATGATGGCGACAAGGGCCGATAGGTGGTCAATATTCCTAGGTTTTAACTTCTTAGCCAGCATTTGGCCCAACCTAGACTCTAATTGGAAGACACCTTTAGTATTCCCAGACCCAATCAAGTCCCATGTAGCTTCACAGTACATAGGGATGCTTTCGAGACTAGGATTGAAGATAATCTTCAAATCATCTCCGCTGCCAGTGCAGGGAAATTCACAATCACAGTAGTTAAACTTGAACTTTTCCACTTTTCGGACCTAACTTTCCTTGGGTAAGTAGTTTGTCAGTCAGCCATCGTTGTGTCTGTAGACACTTAATTAGTATCTGGCCTTCGTCATATACATCCTTAAGGGCATCGTGAGCCTTCTCAGCGCTAACGCCAAAGTAGGGTCTCATTACATCCATAGTATACTTCTGAGGATTTTCTTGGTTCTCAAACCACCAGAACATCATAGGGAGCAAGTCAATGTGGTCTCTAGGTGACCAAATCTTGATTGTCCCATCCTTTTCAACGTCACCATACTTCTCGGCCATTCTCTGAGTGATAACATCATCGAACTTGAGAATGTTATACCCAGCCCTAATAGGGGCCGTGAACTTAGACTGACGAGATTGCTTTAGGTGATACTTTGATAGCCACTGAGTGAAACTACGCCATACCGACTCTTGTGAAGGAGCTGCCTTCCATCTTGCAATAACCTCATCAGTTGAACACTTAGAAATTCTAGAGTGCCACTCGATGGTGCTTTTGTTTCGGTCGAAATAGTCATCATCATCAATGTCTAGAGGTCTCATATCTGAGTTAAACTCAGCACCTTTAATGAACTCTAGCTTACGAGGGTTGATAACTACAGCACCGAGTTGGACTGGGTTGCAGGTCTCAGGTTTAGGTGAGTCTGTCTCCCAGTCATAGACTACGATGTTTTTGAAATTCATTAGTCACAACTCCCGCAACCTTCATCGCAGTCTTCATCACAGCCCTTTTCAGAATCCTCTTCAGAACTACCATAGTCAAAGGTTAGGTCTGACTTTTCAGGGGTTTTCTCTACTCCAAGTGGGTCTTCACACTCAAGTTGCCCTTGTTCAAATACCTGCTCCATCTCTGGGGCTTCGTCTACTTGTGGTAGTTCGCTATCGACGCTAACTAGGGTTGAATCATCTACAAAGAAATCTTCATCTCCTGTGTTAACTTCAGTAGCGTTCTTCTTTGGAGCCCAGAGCAATCCATGAGGACGAACTTTCTTTAGCCATCTACCGTTATGCTTAAAGATTTCTCCTTCGCTTAGGTCTTTAAACTTCAGTTCTCTTTTAACCATTCTAATTTCTCCAAAATTAAAGTTTCAATATTATCGAAATCCCAGTATGGAATTTCTAGTAGTTTGTTACCTAGTGTGTCTCGGACCAATTGGTCCCTTATCTGTTGTTTCTTCAATCTAGCTTCACCTTCTTCTTTGGATTTTATTCCCCATACTCCAATATCAATAGCTTTATAGTGTTGTCGCCCATGATATTCTACATACAGGTCAAACCTTGGTAGGTAAAAATCTATTTTACAATCTTCTATCTCTTTATACTTATTTTCTTTCTGGTCAAATAAATATTCTATCTTTAACTTATCTAGGATAGATATTATCCGTCTTTCTCCATGGGAAACCTTACATTTTGGACAAGTATGATTCCTTTTAGACTTAGCATATATAGTTTGTAGATAAGACTCGTGTTTATCACAAGTCCACCACACTTTTTCTCCACTGCCGCTAGTAAATTCTTCTGGCGTTTTGTTGTTTTTTTTATAATCCCATATTAAACAAAGGTTAGGATGTAGTTTTGCTAAATTATTATTTAAAACCCTATCCTGTTTTATATTATCCAATTTAATTTGATTGCTCTTTGCGACTAAACACCCGCAAGACTTTACAGTGCCAGTAGTTAAATGGGCAGAAGTTGGATAGCAGATATTTCCACATTTACATAAACATTCCCATCTCATACAACGATGCTTATCTGTGTGGGAATATTTTTTAACCAATAATCTTCCAAATTTTTTACCCTCTAGACTACTTCTTCTCTTACAGCCGCAAGATTTCACACTATTTCTTCTTAGGTGTGATAAAACAACCTCTTTTATTGTTCCACAATCACATTCACATAAATATTTTACTTCTCCATGCTTAGTATTCTCCACCCTCTTTATAAGAGTAAACATATGAAATTTTTGACGAGACATATCTTTGTGTCTTGATTTACGCACACTGAATCTCCCCTGTCCCAAGAATGTCCTGAATACCCATAATCTTATCCAAGTAAGCAATGCCAAGTACATCAAATTTGATTAAGCCTAACGCCTCAAGGTCATTCATTTCAAGTCCCGCAATCATGTTGCGTTCCTTGCTCTTTGTATCCAGTACCATCGGACAGATGTTACTTAGGGCCTCCGGTGCAATAACTACACCAGCAGCGTGCTTAGACTGAGCTACCTTAGTACCCTCTAGTCTCATAGCCTGTTCAAACCGCTGTGCGAATGGACCCTCAAGGTTACCCTCGTCATCCATCGTCACCCAGTCAGCAAAATCCTTCGCTCTGTTCTCCAGCGCCCACTGAATAATAGAGGCACTACCAGTAGCATCCTTCATCGCCTGAAGCTCACTGGAAATCTTAGCCTCCTCAGGCATGTTCTTGGTCATCTCGTTCATCATCTCGAACGGAACACCACCGTGAGCCCTTAGTACAGCCTTCAACGCCCCACTACCCTTCATTGTCTGATAGGTAATCATCTGAGAGACTTTGTCTTGCCCGTACTTCTCTTTTAAATAGTCAATAACAGCCGCCCGCTTGGTGATAGGCACGTCCATATCAATATCAGGAATAGATACATGGTCAGCACTATTACGGCCAGCGTTATAAAATCGCTCAAACCACAACTCATGTGGAAGAGGGTCAATCTGAGTAATGTCAATCAGGTATGAGACTAGACAGCCTGCTGCTGAGCCACGCCCCGGTCCTAACATCCACCCTTTATCAGTACAAAACTGTAGAACATCCTGAACAATCAGGAAGTACGCAGATAGTTGAGCATCTACAAATACCTTAAGTTCTTTGTCTGCCTGAGCCCCATATTGGGCTGTATCTAATCCCTTCTCTAGTACCTTTTGCCTAAAACCATCCCTACACATCTGCCTTAGGTGGTCATCAGCACTAATGCCACCAGGACATTCAAACTGAGGGAAAATAGGAGGGCCAACAATCTGATAGTCATCAACAGTACTAGTCAGAGCCATTGTGTTATCTAACTCTTCCTCAGTATGCCCATATGAAAGCATCTCTTCGTATGAAGGGATGTGATAATTCTCAGACTTGAAGAAACAACCCATAGTTTGATTCTTATCGTTATAACACTCAGTTAGAGTCTTTCTCAAGTTGGTGCAGAGAAGAATCCTCTGGTCGATTGCGTCTTCTGACCTAGCATAGTGGGCGTCAGGAGTAGCAATGCAGGGGATACCTGTGTCCTTACTAATTGTTCGCACGCAGTCTGCTACCACCTTCTGTAGGGGATTGCTTACGTGGTCCATTAGTTGGATTTCTAGGTAGAAATTGTCCTTACCGAAACAGTCTCGCATCCATTCGGCTAGCTTAGCTGTTTGCTTACGCCAGTTATCATGGGGCTTACCATCAACCAGGATAGAGGAGGCAATATGGGAACCCAGGTGACCACTGAAGCCAATAAGGTTACCAGAATACTCCGTTATCTGGTCTAGGGACAGCCGGGGCTTATGATAGAAGTGTTCCGAGGAATTAGAACTACTAGTTAGGTGAATTAACTTGTTCCAACCAGCCTTGTTCTTAGCTAGGACTGGAAGATGTAGTAGCTTTTGGTTCTCTGGAACTTGAATAGTAGCATGTTCACTACAAACATATAGTTCGCACCCAAGAATAGATTTCTTAGGGCGTTCATGGCCCCTTAGGGCATTAGAGAAGGCCACACTACCACTGATATTACCGTGGTCTGTGATAGCACACGCCTCAACACCTATCTCGTCAAGTCTCTCAGCTACCTTCTCTGGCTTTGATAGGCCATCAAGTAGACTGTAATGAGTATGACAATGTAGTGGTGTATAAGTTTTCATATCAATCTCGTTTTGTGAAAAGTCTCAAGTTGTCTTTGGGTATTATAGGGCGAAAGGCGATTTTGTCAAGGTCGCTCGCGGAAAATTCTAATATTGTGGGTAAACCGATTTTTTGTCATCTTTTTCTCTGAGAGAAAGGTCGCTGTCAACGCGAGTCATAACTTCCTCAAACTTGTCAAGAACTGCCTTCTCTAGGTCTATACCATAGTGACGAGAGATATGCTCTAAGTACATGAGAATATCAGCAAACTCCTTGCTTAGTTCCTTATGGGCGATAGCTAGTTTTTCCTCTGTTTTAAAATCACCACGGTTAATCTTCTTGATTATGTTGGCGGCTTCACCCACCTCACCACATAGGGCTGTCATCCAGTCCGACCCAGTCCACTTACGAGCATGAGGAAAGTAGTTCTTGTTGCTTTCCTTTAGCCCTTCTGCCAACTTCTTAAATGTCAGGTCCATCTTTGGTTCCTTTACTTCAATTCCTTGTGCCCTCAGGCACCTCTTGTAATCAGCCCAATATGCAGGCCATCCAGGGTGCATCAAATATACCTCTTTAGTATTTCGGCTTCCGATTCTCGGTAACGAGATAAATCCACCTCACTAGCAGGCTTTCCATCAAACAATGTCTCATAGGTGATGCGTGGAGCATTATCATTAGGAACCCTCCTCATGTCTCCCAAACCTAAGTCTTCTAGGTTTACTACAATCGTTTCCTTTGTTGGGTTTGGAAAGGTTACGCTGCTCATCTTAAAGCAATTCTTTTTATCTAAGTATAGTTCTGAGATACCCATCTTTGATATTTTAACATGGTGAATCATCTCATCTAGTGTCTTACCTTCTATCTGCTCTCGCTTGAAGTTAAACCCCTTGTAGACAATACAAGCCTCGTTCTCGAAGTTTATCTCCAGCATAGTCTCGATAGGAAAGTTTATCCATCTAATATAGGGACCATTCTTACGAGGAAGCTCATAACTTGGACCACCATTAAACATAACAGAAGAAGAAATATCATTAGAGCAATAGATACTCTCAATCTTACCTATCGCAGGATATTCCCAACTCATAGGTTGTTTCTTAGCTAATGCCTTAAAAGGCAAGACTACAAGGCTAGTAGTCGCTGCTACTGCCTTCATAAATGTTCTACGCTTCATCTTTTTTCTCCTCCTCGACCTCGCCTGGAGCCTTATAAAAGGCAACCTCGTGTCCATCGGCGGTCATATTTTTAATTACTGATTCCATACCCTTGTGTCTTAGTGCATAGTCGGTCTGTTCACACTTAGACATCACCTGTCCAGCCTTTGTAACGTGACCATCCTGCCTTTGAATAAGAGGTTTGATGTCACCACCCTCCTTGTTGGTAGTCCCCTCAAACGTACTCTTACCTTGACCACAGAACTTACTACACTTCCAAGAGACTTTCTTTTGAGGCATCTCATTGGTCTTAATCTCCTCAAATCTCTTCTGTAGCATCTTCTCTGTTTCTTTTAATTCCTCAGGTCCGAAGCACACCGTGAAAGGCCCACCATCATTAATGAAGTAGATGGTCACTAGTATCTGCTCAATCTCAGGCCACATCTTATGCGCAGCATAGTGATAGATACGTAGCTGAGGGTCTTTACACAGAGCAGCATAATCCTTCTCTTTGCCAGTCGCCCAGTTAAGCCTACGCCCTGTCTTCCAATCAAGGATTTCTAACGTAGTATCGTCCACCCTATTAACTTGGTCAATAGTTCCCTTCAAAGCAAGGAAGCCCTCTACCTCATCCAACTTATAGTAAGCCCAAGGCTCCTCAATCTCAAAGTCAAAGCGGGCCTCAGCCTCAACAATATCTTTGTTACGAGGGTCAAACTCACCATCATTCAGAGCGAGTGCTTTTTGTACCCACTTGTGAACGTCACGGTAGTCCTTAGGAGCCCACTTGTGTGGAGTCCTCGTCTTATAGTATTCAAAGACCACGTTGGTAATCTCATCAACCTGTTCTTCGTCAAGGATGGTATCCTCGTGAACAGTCCAGGTATGAGTACCAATGTCAGTCTCCGTAATTGATGTTAGTCCACCCTGATGGGCAATCTTAGCATTAGCTATTATTTCAAGTACCTTGTGGACAATAGTTCCCTTGTCTGCTGCAAGACCTGACTTACCTCTATGCCCTAAGACATATTCAATCATGTACTGCATAGGACACATGTCCCAGCCATTGTAACTACTGCTTCTAAAATACGTTATAGGCATTCCCATATAAATTTACTCTTTAATGTTAGTCTCTAACCCGTCAAGCTTTGGTAGTGGGAAACCCCACTTCGTAAGTTGGTCATAGATAGCTCCGTTTTGTTCACCCAGGCTCATATTTTGATTATCAATTACGGCGTCAAACCCTTTGTAGCCGTCCAATGCTGTCTCACTAGGATGTGGGTCTACATCTGTTGTAAATCGTGTCAATCTAATTACTTTCCCGCCAGCCTCTTGTACTGCCTCTACCTCATTAGGAAAACGACAGTCACATATTGCTGCCATCTCAGAGTTCTCTTTGAGAATCCTATTTACTGTTCCTTTGGACCATACATCACCATACATCTTACGCATAATGTCTGTTCCGACAAACTGCATAACCTCACGGGCTGTCATAAATCCAGGGGTATGATAGGCCATCCCTAGACTATCTAGAGTTTTCTTTCCGTCAATTGTACCCCACACGTCTGTTGTGGCGACTCCAGGCATATCCTCCCACTTCAAGTGAGTAGGAGTATTCTTCTGTTCATCAGTACCATAGCACTGTTCATGGGTCAAGCCAAGCAGCTCAATACACAGAGACTCCTTAAGGAGGTCAGCAAAGCTGTATATCTTATACCAGGGATGAATCTCCGTATCAATAAAGTCCCTGACTGTCTGCACTGTGCTTTCATAGGCGAAAACACCCTCCCATTGAGCGTCACCGTACAAATCTCGGATAAGCAACTGCCCCTTCTTGGTCATCTCAATACCATGAGTCAAACCAAGGTCTATCATTTTCATACCCAGTAAGAAGTTCCCAGAGGTGTTCTTTCCACTCTGTTTCTTACCAGAAAACGCTACTATATTAGCCATTTACCTTCTCCATATTTTTAAGCATTGTATTAAAGGGCATGTAAGAAGCCTGATACTGTGCGCTCTTAAGAGCCTGTACCATCTCCATCCCAGTATCTGGATTTTGTGCGTGGACAATGATATTGCGAACCTGAGGTTCGTTCTCAACTATCCACTGTACTATTTCTGTACCACCACACGACTCACCCTCTAAGAATAAGATATTCCAGACATCTTCTTTTTGAATATTGTTAATACAGACCTCAGCAGTTGACACTATCTTTGCAGACGGCACCTTACTTCTAAAATCTCTCTGTCTCTTTTTATCATCGTCTAGGAATAGGATATTCATACGTAAAATCTCTCAATCTGTGGTAATAAGTCTTTCTTGACCTGTTCTGGTGTCATATCTCCGATGTCCGCACCGGAAATATCTAGTACTTCTACATTATATAAGTTAGACAGCTCTTCTATAATAGGTTCAGCACCTAAAGAACCAGCGTCATCATTGTCAAGGGCTAACAAGATATTCATCGCCCCACATCTGTTCAGAGAATCTAGCTGACCATCATTCAAGGCTATTCCAAACAACCCCAGGCTATTGTGGATGCCTGCTTCTTCAAGCCTCCACACATTACCAGGGCTTTCTACTAGCACAGCACACTTAGTCTCTAAGATATGCCTCTTGGCATACCAGTAGTTATATAACCACTCTTCTGCTGCGAACTGATAACTGTGCTTCCATTTGGAATACCTGCGAACCTCATCAGGTAGAGGGCATGGCCTGTTAGGGTCATGGAAACCCCCACAGTCACCACACTTCTCAAATATACTGCGCCCAGTGCAGCCAACCATAAACTTATGGTCGTCATCGTAAATCGGTGTTACACACCTCTTATACATTGGCTTCTTAGGATTGTTGCAGAAGGAAACATCATACTTATCGAGGATTTTCTTTGAATAGTTTCGGTCGATGTAGTACGTTGGTTCAACTATAAACTTCCTTACTGTAGCCCTGGGTATCTTATTTTTAATATTTTGTTTCTTAGCGTAGAATCTATTAGTGTGGTCACCTGAGCGGGACTTTTCAACCTTGCTCAGGTCAACAGAGAACTTGTCTAAGTCACTACCGAGGAAGCCTGTGATGAACTTGATAGTGTCGTGAAAACTATACATTTCGTCACCAGGAGCCTCCCAGTTCAACTCTCTGTTGGACAGGACACCTCGTATAAACCCTACTATAGTAGGCTTAAATCGTTCGTGACAGGAGTGTGAGCGACACTTCCAGTTGCCCACCATACTATTACCCTCATAGAACAAGTTAAGGGCATTGTCTCTATCACCACCGTGAACTGGACAACACCCTACATACTTCCTCTTCTCTCGTCTGAGAGTAACGCCCAATACATCAAACAACTCATCTATTCGCTCGACGAGTTCTTCACCCATCGCTGCCATTTTCTCCTGCCCGACATGATTATAATTAGTCGAATGGGATGTCTTCTCCATCTTCGCCATCTACATAACCCTCGTTTTCTTCTTTACGCTCAAGTTCAGTCTCAAATTTAGTTTTACCTTCTATGATTCTAGCGTTCTCACCAGTCATAGCACAGTTAATATAGTTTAAAAAATCCATTCCCTGACCATGACGACAGACAATAGGTTTTAGTTTTCGATTACCGTTTTCAATACCGTCTTCTTGTATCTCATCATTAGTCTTCATCTTGAATAGCGTGAAGTTAGAGCATAGCCAGATGATTCTGTCTGAACCAGCAGCAGCACTCGTGTCTTCCTTCTCCATACCAACACGGTTTGTTTGCATGAATGTTAAGAATGGTACTTGATAGCGGTGTGCAAAGTTATGCAAGCTAGTCATCATAAACCCAAGCATTTGGTACTCTTGCATCTCTTGGGAGATACCTGACGAGTCCATTAGCTTTAGATAGTCATAAATAATAACACAGGGTTTGGCTGTGCCATCAGGATGTAGTCCAACAGTTTTCTTTAACCATCGCCTAATGATAGATAGTTGGTCTTCAAAAGGCTTGCCAGCAATAGACATGTAATCATAGGGAACCTTGGCAATTTCTTCACCTGCGTTTCTAACACGCATTCTAGATTCAGGGTCTTGTCCAAACTGCCCGCTTTCAATACTGTTAATGGTACAGCCAGACACCATTGCGGCCAATCTGTTCTGGTGGTCTTCTTCTGTCATTTCAGTGTCAAGATTAAGAACAGGAACCCCACTCTTTGCTATGGCATAGCCCATATTATCAGAGAGTAGTGTCTTACCTGTCTTAGGTCGAGCAGCAATAACATTAATAGTTGCAGGTCTAAGTCCACCACCAATAGCATTATCAAAGGCTGGAAAACCAGTAGCAATACCAATCTGTTCAACGGGGTTATCAGCCAGATGTTTGAGGTGGTCCATGATACTGGCACCAATTCTCTTGGGGCCATTCTCACTATCCTTCATCATAGATGAGAAATCAATCTCAGCCTTACCAATGATGGAAAGCACACTCTCGTCACCTGTTACATCTAATAGTTCTTCCTTGGCGAGGTCTAGCTGTCCTCTGACTACTCTAGCCACCTCTAACTTTCTACACTTAGCAGCAAACCTTCTCACTGAGTCAAGCTGAACTGGCATGTTCATAATACCAGATAGGTGCTTAGCCTCTTCTGACCTGTCAAAGTGGGCTCCAATGCTTAGGTCTTGAGCCGCAGACAAAATCATAGGAACGTCAACATAGTCGTGTGACTGGTCCTTAAATATTTGCTCCATGCATCGCCAAATCATCCTGTTGCTATCAATAGTAAATGTCGTTGGCTGAATCATATCCGCTACGTCCAACCAAGCATCATCACCAAACTTACATACTCCAGAAAGGATAGCTCTTTCTGCTGGGGCGTTTGATAGTATCGCCATTCATTAACCTCTTCTTCCGCCTCTTGCTTCTTGCGATGCACAATCATTACATTTGTAAATTGGACCCTTGTCTGGGTCGTTATAAACCTCGTTAGGGGTCACATCAAATATCCAGTTACAAATCACACATGTCGCTTCAACATAGGGGTTGTTGTTGCTTCCCATTCTAGGGGTTGGTCTGTTGTTTCCGCTTAGTTTTTGGTCTAGCTCAGAGTCTTGCTTGAACTGGTCGTCATAACCAAAGTCTTCAAACTTATTGTGTCTCTGACCTGACGTATCAATAGCCTCACGCTTAGTAAAGGTCTTCCTCTTTTGTTGACCTTGACCCCTACGCTGAACTCCATTGTTAGTGTTAGGATTTGGTTGTCTCGGAGGTCGTTTTCCTCGCGTCTTCCCTTGTATACTAGGCTCAGATTGAGAATTGTCAAGGTTTGACCTTCTCTTTTTCCTCTGATTTCCACCATTTTTTGGTGGGCGACCCTGAGAATTTTTCTGTTTTTGCTTGGCTAATTTTTCGATAAGCCTTTCGACTCTAGCCATATCACCATCGTCCAGGGAGTCCATTGCGTCCCCAATATTAAATTCATCACTCATTTCTTCTACCCTTTGTTATTGTAGCAGACTTCATATTGTCTGATAGGTTTTTTATGCCAGTAGATAGATAGGTTAATCTATCCACACGCTGTTCTGCCTTAATCATAATTTTCCTAAGGGCATTGGCATATGAATTGTCTCGACAGATAGCCACGACCTTCATTTCAAACTTCATAAACTTATCGTAATCATCTAGTTGCCCTACAACAGCATCATCAAGCTCATGCTTAGCCCATTTCATCCTAGCTGTTTCCCTATTGGCCTCGCGCTGAATATATACAGAGTATTGGGCTAGTCTGTAGGAACAAGCAGCCAGTGTTTCTGCTGGTAATTGCTCAATCATACTTCTATCCCATGTAAAGTAATCATTAAGCTCTTCCTCACTACCAGGAGCATCGTGAGCAGGTAATCCTATCTGGTTCTCATAATCATCAAGTATCTTGATGGCCTTATTCATCTTGTCCGTAGTGAGCGTTGTAAATTCTTTGTTTCCAGTCATCTTCTTCCTCATTATATGGTAGTTCAACTATTGTCAGGCCGTTTATTTCACACCATAGTACTTTATCTCTATCTCTCTGCTTAGAAGCAAGAAAACCAGCTCTAGTATGGTGAAAATGAGGTGTATATTGGTAGTGTTGTTGGCCGTGTACCTCAATAGCCAGCTTATAAATAGGCAGGTAGAAATCTAAGTAGAGGGTTCCCCTTCCTGTTGATATGGGAACCTCTTCTTTGAATGAGATAGTGGGAAACATACCTCTAATAACTGCCCTTGCAGCCTTATGGGGGGCTGAAGCAACACGGTGTCCTTCTCCAGCCATATGTCCCTTAAGCCTCCAATTTGTTGTCTTTCCCAACAGGTCTGTCACTTTCATCTACGAACCCCATCATTTCTCTAAACTGTTTATTAAGGTCGCTATACAACTCAGGGTCTGCTGCTAGTACCTCCCTAGCATTCTCTAAGCCCTGAACCTTCGTTCCGTCTGGGAATGTAAGCCAAGAACCAGCCTTATTAATAAGGCCAAGGTCGCTACAGACCTCAATCATCTCTGACTCTTTATCAATACCATATCCGTAACGAAGTAAACTCTCACACTTAGTGCCAGGAGGACCAATGGCAGACCAGTCACAATTCCAGTGAACATGCTGACCTACTTGAGTCCCATCTTTCTCCTTAGTCCCGCCCACTTTCCAAGCAGTACGATGTGTAGCGCGCAACTTAATATCAGAGTGATACTGAATCTTAACACCCGCAGTCTCACTCTTGTTACTGCCAAACCCACTGGTGTTAGCCACAATATGTGTCACACCAAGGACAATGGCATCATTCATCAAGATGACAGGCTGAGTTCTAATCAACATATCTGATAGGATACTTCCTTGATTATCTCTGAATTTATTTCCAAGCTCACTATTAAGCCTAGTCTCAGTACACAGAGCAGAAAAGGAATCAAACACAAAGATAGCACCTGGAACCTGATGAACCAATCTCTCAAAGATTCTAGCGTGTTTTTCAGCAGTTAGGATGTTTCCTGGTTTGGATTCAATAGATGTGAATCTCGTACCGTCTGTGATTAGATGTTGGATACCCTCAAGGTCTCTGTCCTTAAGTCTCATCTCAACATTATGGAAGAATACGTGCCTTGGACCATGCTTAGGGTGGTCGTATTCTGGGCGCTGAGCCATACCAGCGAAGTGTAGACACCCTGTTGTTTTACCAACCTTGGGTGGTCCTGTGCAAATTAAAATGTTCCCTTCTGGGATACCTCCCCCAAGCATTAAGTCCATCTTAGGACTGAAGGAGATAACTTGCCTATTGCGAGAGATAATGTCATTACCAGCGACAAATATTCCCTCTCCAAATTCCTTCTCCATACCCTTCAAAATATCATCCAGGTTAGGGATTAGAATTTCCTCGGTCTTCTCAATTTTCTTCTTAGCTTTTTTCTTCTTAGCCATCTTATACCTCGTCCAATTCGTATAGTTTAGAAAGAGCATTCTTTCTCACAACCCGCTGTCGCGGCTTACTGTTTACATCTACTGTAACCCTCTTGACAGGCTTTTGTTGACTAACTGCTTCGGCTTTTCTTTTCTCTGCTTTGTCAACTAATCTCTGGGCATCGTCAATCTTTGGTCTAATCCAAGCCGCCCTCAACGAGTAGATTCTGGGGTTGTCGTGAAGCACATGAACCAGTGCTTTAACTGAATACTTTTTCAATAACGAATTTACTGTCCTAGTTTGTGAACTAAATTCCTTGGCCCACTCCTCGTTCCTCCAGAAACGCAAAGACAGCACCTCACCATTGAGTGCCGCCTTGCGTTCGCAGATAAGTTCAATAACATACTGTGCGCCTGTTACATACTTACCGGGAGAATACTTAGAGGGGTAACATCTGTTGTCTGTCTTCTCATAGACAGTTGCCATTAGCGGGTTTCTCCAGTCTTAGGGTTATACATACTGTTACCACGACCTCTAGTGCTACGATTAACTTGGTTCTGGTCTAAAGCCCTGCTCTTACGACCGTCATCTGCAATAGCAGAAGCAGTACCGTTCCACACAGCAACTCCAGGCTTACCACCCATAGTTTTTGACCCTGTATGGTCACCAACATTAAGTTGTTTCAGGCAGAAAGAAAGAAGCTGCCCTGCATTGTCAGGAGTTCTTACCAGCTTGCGCTTTGCTCTCCTAAGTAAGTCTTCGGCCTCCTCTTGGTCAAGCCCCACGCCTCTCAGCTTATGGATAGTTTCCTTCTCAATCTCTTCATCCACATGGATAGGAGCGTTTTCTTGTTCGAGCTTCTTCTTAATGAGGTCTTTACTAGAGACTATTTTATTCCCACTATCAGAACGAGCAACCTCCTCGTCTTCTACATCGTAGTAGTCTTCGTCAGTGAACTCTCTTTCAAACTCCTCAGGAAAGACATCCTCAGCCTTTGCTCCTGCATCAACACGTTGGAGGCGAGCCTCGATGATGTTATCAATTAGATTGGGAAGCTCACTAGTGATGTAGTTCTTAACGGCAGTTCCTGTTCGACCAAGGGTGTCCTCAATCTCTGAGACCTCTTTACCGTCCTGAATCATACCCTGGATAGCATACTTCTCTGTTTGGGATAGAGTCCCTTTTACTTTAGCTTTCTTCTTAGCCATTAAATCACCTCTCGCTGTGCATTTTTAAGATGCCTTAAGTTTTTAGTTTTTAGAAATTCAAGGTAGAAGTTAATACACTTTGCACTCACCCTCTTCCATACGAACTGAGCCCTGCCCATTCTTACTTCGTCTGTTCTCCGACCAGCACCCTCATATAATCCGATAGGATTACGGAGCTGACCACCAGCACCAATCTTAGCATAATACTCTTCTCTACCTTTGGTAGTAGTGACCTTGACGTGAGCATCAAGTGAGTCGTGAGCATATTCAATTTGCCCGTCGTCATATTGTACGTCATATAGGACAGGAAGACCATTATCATCATAGTCATGTTGCTTACCAGAGATTGTATATATGGCCTCAGTATCTTCTGCTGCCATCTTTTTCTCGTAGGCAGTTAAGCCTGCGGTTTTGTCTCCATTAGGGGCAAACAAATCATCGTTCGTTGCCTTACCTGGGCGTTGTCTATTTGTCATTTTGTTCCTTCATTATTTCTTGGATTGTTTCTTCTGGGATTCGGTTAATTGCCTCCGCGAACGCTTCCATTTTAGCCTTACATTCTTCAAGCGAGTCGCCAAAGATGGTAAAGATTTTATCAAGCCTACACAGAGCAAGGGGATTGACCTTACCATCTGGACGCCTTGCAAAAACCTCTCCTTGAAACTGCATAATAGTTTGGTGAGGAATGATTTCTTTTTCTTCGGACATTCTTGTTCCTTTGATTTAGGATATGCTGTTGATTCTTTAATATAGATAGGGGTGCCCTTGTAAGGAATACTAGAAGTGGTCATGCAAACATAACCATCTGGGGCATCGTATACTTTAGGGTCTCTGGTTTTAATACCACCACCGCTACGCATACTTGTAGAATTTCTTCCCGAAACAGCCTTGCCTCTTGGGACAGGGCATAGTTCTTCTCTCTTGTGTATTGGACAATAGAGTTTTGGGCGAGGTTGATGTATATCTCCCTCTAGGACAATAGGGTTTTCTTGCGTCATAGGTAAGTCTCTTCTAGGAAAGGAAAGGTTGTAACAACCTATACCATATCCTTGCCTTGGGTCATACCATCAGGCAGTTTAAGGTCTGGGTTGTCATAAGTTGTGTGTTTTTTGTGTAAGTGATGTTGCTCATCTTTACTTAGACGGGTTGAGTTACGGTCAGCGACCGCACCAACAGTACGTCCTGCCATAGTTACATGGAGGGGTATGTCTATTTGGGTTATAACTGGTTTGCGTTTCTTACAGTTAGGGCAAGTTATCTTCTTCGTAGGAACCTTCTCGTCGAACTCTTTCATCGACAGGCTCTTCTCGAAACGCTCGTTACAACCGTTGGCTTCTTCATCACATAGGAAAGTATAAATCGGCATCTGTATTATACACCTTTTCTTTTAAATTGAGTCTAAAATGATTCGTCTATTGTCTAGTATTGCTAGGTTGGTCTCAAGGTATTCCTTCTCAGACATACCATCTACTGTACGATTTCGGGAGTCGTAATCACGACCTGGGTACTTATTTGTAGAGACTACGGGAATTTTAACTTCTACTTTGATATAGCCGTCGTCGTCTATCTCAGATGCGAAATAGCCAATTGGCCTAGACACCTTCTGATTGGTCACATTACCATTCTTATTATAGTAAGCAGTCTCACACGACTGGGGATTTCCTACTGCCCTAAGAACTACGGAGCCTCTTGTTAAGAGGGATACCTTACTACCTGTTTGTACTTGGTCACCCATAGTGTGTTGCTTAGTAAGGTCTAAGCTGACAACATCAGTAAGAAGAATCCCTATGGGAATTTCATCCTTCAGAGGATAAGATTGCTTAACGTCTCTTTCTGGCAGGCAGCAGACCTCATTTGCTGCTTGCATAGTAGCGTCAGTCTTCTTTTTTACTAGGACTTTCCCTCTTTCTGTAGAAGGGCCATCATAGAAATATGATATGTTTATACTTGACCTTGCTCCGTCAACAGATTTCGTTCCTCCAACAATGGGTTCTTCTGTTGTTATGAGAGGAAGGGGTTCTGGATATGAATTACCCGTGGCGAAGCCGTTGAAGTCTCGGTCATTCCACTTCGTTCCTGTTGAGATAGGAGACATATAAAGAGGAAGAGCCCCTGAGCAGGCATTTCCGGCAGAGCTGGGCGCTCCTGAACAGTTTACTTTGAAAGCAGGAGACCCCTGAGAAGGGCCTTTATAGGCGTATAGATTACCATTAAGGTTCAGTGGGGATTGCCTCTTAGAGGCTCTAGAACGGAGAGCTAGGGCCTTATTTCCGTAGATTTTCGTACTGAAGTCTGATGTTGTCTTTTCAATCAGTCTTTTGTCTGTAGCGGATAGTTTATATCTCATTTTATTCCTAAAAAATAGGGAAGTGACCACATTTGTAGCCACTCCCCATGTCCCTACGGCTTGTTTCCAGGCTCCAGGTGCTTATACAATGGTGTAATGAATGGTTCCCACTCTTCGGGAATCCTACACCAAGGACTTAGTCCTAGTATGTACTGCTGAGAGTTAGGTTGTTTCGGTTGCTTAAGCAACTTCATACCTGCCTGCTTAGGAGTACGGTCAGCCTTTAATTTGTTGCATGGTTCACAACAAGCCACGATATTTGTCCAATTAGTAGGAGTGCCATTATACCCCTTCTTGTTCCAAGTAGACCTTGGTATGACATGGTCGTAAGTTAGATTACGAGCAGTACCGTCTGTTTTACCACAGTACTGACAAGTCATTTGGTCACGCAGATATACATTCTTACGAGAGAATGGTACACCTTTGTCCTTACGTTTGACATACCTTGGACACATGACAACAGCGGGGATTTCATACTTCTTTCCAGAAGCTCCCAGGATATAGTCATTTTGAAAGTATGTTAGAACAACTAGCCCTTCGTCTTGTTTCTGTTGGTTAAGAACTGACATGGTGACAGCTCTCTTCCAAGAGATTATACCCATAGGGCTACCATTACTATTTAAAACTAGTGTCCTCTGATGCTCTGTCTTCATCGTATTCCTCAACTGCGTTAATGAAGTCCTCAACAAGCCCTTCACGCACGATGTCTGCATTGTCCATAGTGACTATATCAGCATCACTACCGTAGTCATCACGCATACGGGGCACAATTTCGTCAGCCAGCCATGCAAGGCCACTCTGACTCTCTGGTCGTAAATCAACCTGCGTATGGTCACCACTAATTATCATCTTAGAGGACTTTCCGAACCGAGTAACAAGCATGATTAGCTGCTTCCTCGTTGCGTTCTGTGCCTCATCAGCAATAATGAATGAGCCATGTAGGTTGCGTCCCCTCATAAATGCGAAGGGACAAATCTCAATAGTCTTATCAAGGAACCAAGCATCTAGTGTCGCTTGGTCCACAAATTGTAGCATCTCATCGTAAATAGACCTAAAGTAGGGGTCTAGCTTAGCTTGCATATCCCCAGGTAAGAACCCTAATCTCTCTCCAGCTTCTACTACGGGCCTAGTAATAATGATGCGCTTAACATCACCACTCCTTAAAGCTATCATAGCAAGAGCAGTAGGTAAATAGGTCTTACCTGTACCAGCAGGCCCCAAGCACACCGTTAGCTTATTAGCTTTGATGGACTTAATAAAGGTTCGCTGGTTCTTAGTTCTAGCTTCAACCTTTTGCTTACGGAATGTAGGCTTAGGTGTTTGCTTAATCAAATTGTCCTGTTTATCCTTAGGTCTACGTTGCTTTTGTCTTCGTCTCGTCATGTTGTTCTAGCCTCAGAAAGTATTATAGAGGATGATTCGGCCCTGTCAAGGTCGAAACAAGAAAATTTACGTACATTTTGCCCAGCCACAGCCGGGGCAAGTCATACAGCCTTCTTGTCTGATTAGCTTTCCAGAACACTGTTCACACTCTTCGCCTTTTACCTCGGTCCCATCACCGATATATTTCTTTAGGGCTCTCGCAATACTCTTGGAGAATGAGTCCAAGCTACCATTAGACTTCTCTAGTTGATGGACCAGGAAACTAATATCAGTACCATGACGTAAGGCAGTAGAACACATTCTTGTCACCACTTCTTCTTCGTCAGAAGAGAAAGCACTTAGAGGAGATAGCTCACTATCATCATCAAAGATAGCTTTGTATTGCTTACGCCCCTTCTTAACAACTTTGCCTGTCTTAATCTTCTTACCAATAACGCCATTCTTTCCTGCGAAAACTTCGTAGGGGTCTCCCTCATATAGACCAACTATAACAAAGTATGGTTGACCCTTGACAGAGATATGATAGACATCACAGTCTAACTCTTTTGGTCGAGGAGGAGCATTCGTTTTAGGAATACCCACCTTCTTTTCCAACAGGACTCCAGTTCGACAACCTTGACGGTATACCGTCATGCCCTTACAGCCAGACTTCCATGCTTCCAAGTAGATTTCACCCACTGTCTCTTCCGACACATCCTCAGGGAGGTTTACAGTGCTAGAGATAGAGTGGTCTACGTGTCGCTGGGCAGCAGCCTGCAATCTTACTCTGTTAGTCCAATCAATATCCGGTGAACAAGCTCCATAGTATGGGGACTTGGTCACATCAGTCTCACCAGTTACCTTCTTCCATAGTTCCACGCCAGGGTGGAAGACCTCAAACTCCATCCAGTGGTCACCGGACTCGTCCACAAAATCACTACGGAAACCGTCGTCGCCAGGGTTACCCTTCTTACGACGGATGAATGAGAGTTGGAACAAGGGTTCAATACCTGTTGTAGTACCGTGTTCCTTAAAACATTCCTCTCCAACCAAGACACGTAGCATAGCCATCATGCTGGTAGTACCAGTTGGTGCAGTAGTAAGACATGCTATGTTACGCCTGCCGTACTTCTTCATATCCTTCCATAGCTCAGGGTCTTCCTTCTTGATGCGCAATAAGAAAGGATTCTTCTTCTCTTTATTGTGGTCCCAAGACTTGAAAGGTCCAATCTCTTTAGCCATATCAACTGAGCTACGATAGACCGCAAGTTTAAGTTCACGATAAATCATCTCAGTCATACTGATAGATTCCTCAGTACCATACTTGATACCCATAGCAGCTAGCGTATCACCAAGTGCCGTGATACCAGTTCCGGTACGTCGCCCATTTACACAGGCTTTCTTAATCTCATTCCACGTATCAAGCTCTGCCTTCTTAGCATACATAGGTTCAGGGTCAGCCTTAATCTTACGAATGATACGATTAACAGCCTCTAATTCGAGGTCAATAATATCGTCCATAATTCGCTGTGCTACCATAGTATCTTCACGGAATCGTTTGAAGTCAAACTTAGCTTTGTCTGTGAAGTGATTCTCAACATACTGGAATAGGTTCATAACCAATAGGCGGCATGAGTCTAATACAGAGAGGGGAATCTCAGCACAGGGGTTAGTACAGATAGTCTTGAAGTCTTCGTAACAGTCTGCGGGACTCTCCTTTAGGACATTGTCCCAGAACAGTAATCCTGGCTCAGCCCTATCCCACGCATTATGAACAGCGGCTTCCCATATATCTCTAGCCTTAACCTTAACGGAAACTTCTGGGTCTTTAGAATCAATGGGCCATCTTTGCTCATACTCTTCATCATTATAGACAGCCTCTAAGAACTCATCAGTATACTGAACGCTGATATTAGCCCCAGTAACACTAGTGCCATCATTCTTTGCTGTAATAAAGGTTAGTATGTCGGGGTGATGTACGTTTAAGGTAAGTATTAACGCGCCCCTTCTACCTGCCTGACCAACTTCTCTAATTGAACTAGAGTAGCGTTCCATCCATGACCGCATCCCCGTACTTGTACGAGAAGAGTTATGGGTTGGGGAACCTGTGGGTCGTAGGTTATCAAGCGAGATACCAACACCACCTCGGCGTTTGGAAATCTGCACTATTTGTTCGTCAACCAACATGATTCCACCATAGGAATCCAAAGGTTTATGTAGGACAAAACAGTTACTTAGGCTGACGAATTGTTCTTTATTGCCAATACCATGCATTGGACTCCCTTGCGGAATAATCTTTCCAAAACCATCTAGGTAATCAAAGATTTGTTGTTCGGTAAGGGGATTTTTAAATTTCTTCTTCTCAATCCTTGCGACCTCTTTAGCGATACGCGTATGCATATCTACAGGGGTCTTCTCCAATAGTTTATTTTCATTGTTTCTCAATAAGTACTTGTCTGTACAAGCCTTGGCCGACAAACTATTCCCAAAGTACTTTTCCGATTCGGCTACAGCATTCTCATACTTATGAGTTGTCATTATTATCTCTTGCCTCTTGCTTCTTCTCCGCATATTTAGCCACTTCCTTTGCTAGATTGTCTGCCTCTTTACCTTTTGGCAAGACTTCCTTATAGCGTTGATTTCCTTGCTTCTTTTTGAAGTTGGGCTTTCGTTTCTTGTTAGAGCGACCTGGGCCATTATTATTTGTCCAGGTTCGCCACACCTTAAATCCATCACCCCTTACTACTTTTCTCTCACCCATAATTTCTCCTTGGGAGTTCTTAGGATAGAAAGACAGTTCGATTGGGGGTCTGTCATTGAGTTTCTTTAGCTCATCTTCGTTCTGGTTATTTAGTTCCATAATATTTCCTTTCCAGACGTAAAAAAGACCCGCCACATTACTGTGACAGGTCTGTAAATTTTGAAGCGACACTGTTGAGATAACCTGCTGCGCAATCTTGGTTAGTAAAACATCTTTAATAGTCTGTTGCACTCATCGGTCATAGTAAGGTTGGAGTGGTGTCGCTTTAACGTGAGAAGTGAATCTCTGCTCTTTATGCTCCAACTCTAATCTTATTATACACCGCCTTACTACATAAGTAAAGTGGTGGTCACTTTGTTTTTTTAAATTAATTCCTCATAGGACACGCCGCACTCGTCAAACATAGACTTAGCCAGCTTATTAGACTCATCCCACCTAGTATTAGGCATCCTATACTTCCCATAGGTTGAACTTGGAGAAATAACCCTGGTTATACCACTCTGTATAATAAAACCCGCACATATAGAGCAGGGAAAAAGAGGGTAGGTAAATATTGTGTACCCTATCAATGATTCATTAGCAAAAAGAATTGCGTTTTGCTCTGCATGAACCATCAACTTTAACTTCATTTCTCTATCTAAGTATCTTTCTTTTGTGTCCTCTACGCCTTGTGGAAACCCATTGAACCCTAAGGAAGCGATGCTTTTATTAGGTCTTACTATTACTGAACCAACTTGGGTAGATGGGTCTTGTGACCATTCAGACACATGCTTGGCTAGTTCTATAAATCTCTTCTTCCATTTGTGGTCTACCATGTTTTTTTCAACTCCACCAATGTTCCCTTAAATATAACTATGCCATCTACTGCTTTATTTAGGAAGCCAAAGGGGTTTTTCTCAAGAAGAGGTTCTTTTATTCTAGGTTTGATTAGGTTTCTTCTATGTTCTTTGGGGAAATGCTCTCGCTCTAGAATCTCTGGGTCATGCTGGGTCCACGTCTCTCTAACCTGCTTGCTTCTTACTCTTCGCAGAGTATGCCCGTCCATCCAAACACATTCATATCTATTTGTTTGATAATTATATGTCGGAAGCTGATTGTTGTGCTTTATCAACCTCCATGCTATTACTTGATAGCGATTACCAGGGTATGACTCCCACTGATAAAAGATTGCTTGGTCGAAAACAAGCCTACCAGCATCATCATAGAAGTGGTTGGTTTCTATAAGGTCTACGTTTTCCGTAACAACAAGGTTGTCTACATGAATTGTATCCAAACCATAGGAAATGGTGGAACTCAACAAAACAGTAAGAAAAACAAGAAACTTCATAGACTAACTCCCTTTTGAGAATCTGGTTTCAACACTCTTATTATAGAGGATAAAGCGATTTTGTCAAGGTTCGAGCGTGAAAAGATAAGAAAGTCTCGCTGAACGAGCAACGTCCCCTGGTTCTGTCCACTCGTCGGACTTGTTATTGATAAGGTCGAACCCGTTTTTATTAAAGCAATAGGCGACAGCAGTACTGCATACTGGATAGATTATGTCTCCGCTTTCATCATCCTGTAGGCTTTCTACGTTTGTGAACAATCTGAAGCCAGCCATGCTTTGCTTGGCAAGCCACCAGATTCTTCTCCAACCATAGGGAAGACCTGTAAGCCTTCTCATTGTATCTGTAACATCCTTATGAACAAGGAATGTTCTTTCCAATTTGAGGTCTTCGTTCTCTTCATCAAAGACCCACTTAGTGCAATAGGGTATAGGGCGATATACGTCAATACAACCAGGATATTTATCAACTTCCCGGCTCAAGTTAACGGCACGCCCACTACCAGCAGCATTAGAGTTGAACAGCCCCGCTACAGGGCTGCCCTCCCTAAATTCTACACACTCAAGAATACCATCAGGGGTATTAGCACGCCCATTAATCCATGAGGCCATAGCTACATGGGTGTACGTACTCTTACCGCTTCGGCTTAAAAAATAACTAGCCCAACCAGTTCCCCTAAATAATAGAACGTCAGCCTCATTAACAAGGACTTTCCCTTGCTCATACGGCATTAGTATTCTTTCCATTACATAGCATCCCTTAATTTATCAAACGCAAGGTCTCTGTTTTCCATTTGCTTTTGCATATGTTGAAGAGTTTGGTTTAAGATTGCAGATTGAACTTTAAATTCATTTATAGCATTCGTATTCTGGTTAATTATAACCTCTAACTTATCTTCTCTTTTAAGATATAGGTTTAATTTGCCGTCTACCGAACGCATCTTTTCTTCAGCTATGACATTCACTTCTGCTCTGGTGACATAGTTTCTTCCCATCATCATCCAGAAGCCCGTCATACTTATAACAATTGTAATCATGACAGTTGCTATATACTCTATATACTTTTTGTCCATAGTTGCACTCTCTCAGGTATGGATAAGGTAAAAAAAGAAGGTCTACCTAGTTTTTCCACTAGGCAGACCTCTTAAGCTAGATTATCCAGTCTTTGCGACATAGTCATCAAGTTGGACACCGTCTGCGGCAGCAACACCAGCAGTTTGCGCACCACTCTGACGATAAACCAGTTCACCTGGAATAGCGCGAGTAGGTTGGGCTGCATGGTCAGCAGTACCATCAGTAACGGTAGAGCCAGCGACATTTCCAACGCTGCTATTAGTAGCTGTTGGGGCAGTAGTGAACGTAGCACTGTACTCATCCCAATAACCAGCACGGATAGCAGTAGCAACACCGTCGTGACGGAATGCGGTTTCTACTTTATGAATAGAACGACGAATCGCATAGTCAGAACCACCACTCCTAAGAATGTTGCTTGCTGTACCACGAAGAGTCATACCGCTAACACGACGGGCAACATATTGTCCCGCTGTCATTGTGGCGAAGTCGCCTTGGACAGTACCGTAGGTTAGACTTCCAACAGCAGCGGCATATGCCTTGTCTGTGCGGAAAGTACTAGAGAGAGGAACCTCAATAACTCTTTGTGGACCCGTAACACCCTTATTAGTACCATCATCTAAAACAACGATGCTATCTCCAACACTTAGACCGTGACTGGTCAAAGTAAACAAAGCTAAGCCGCTACTATCTGCGACACTAGTGATAGCTGTTGAGCCGGATACGTCAGCACCTTGAACGCCCTGACGAGCAGAAACAAGTACTTGTGAACCAAAGATAGTACGTCCACCGTCACCCATATCAATACGGGTCATGCCTGCACTTGTAGTGCTTGCGGATGTACCTAAGTTTGTAGCCCTACCAACATTAAGGGTAGGTTGTGTCGAACTCGTAGTAGCGGTAGCGGATGTATCGAAATAATCGTTACCTGCTGCTGGGTTGACAATCTTGAAAGCTGTGATGTTTTTTGTAGCCATTTGAATTTACCTTTATATTGCTACTAACACCTATCCTGTGTAATTCCTATAATCAAATCCTTATTCTTCTTCATTCTATTATACACCGAAAATATTTTGAACCAGTGGAATGGACGTAAATCTAATTCCATAAATACCAGCCTTTTTAACTATTTCATACTGTTCTTTGGTAAAAATCCCACCATTCATTATGATTTTAAGGTTATTTCTTTGAGTCATACCTCTAGAGGCCATAAGACTATCGGTAAAATTATCTACCCTAAGCCCTGTTGCAGGAAGAACGTATTCAACCCCTATTAGCTCTAGCATATCCAGCGTGTCAAGAAATAGCTTAGAATTATCATATATTCTATATTCTAGCATGATTCTGAGGGCGGCTCTATTCTCATAGCATATCTTTTGACATGTCTCAATATCATCGAGCATGGCCTCAAGCCTCTTATTCACCACCATCGTATGGTTCAGAACCAAATCAACCGTATTGGCTCCTTTTCTGAGTGCTGAAAGCACAGCATGTTCCCGTATTTTGGTATCCATAGTCCCATAAGGATAGTCTATAGGCGCCGCTAATACCATGTCTGGAACATACTGTCTTGCCTCGGTGATATAGGGCGGTAGAACCACTACTCCGTTTAGGGCTAGTTCGCTCGCTGCAAAAACATGTTTTCTTGTGTCATCTGCTGTAGAGGTTTTGTCTAAGCAGGCTAATTCTACATACATTTATTCCTCGTGCCTTAATAATACTTCGATGTTCTCATAGTTCTCATCTCCAAGAACAGCATCTGCAAATCCATATTCCACAGCGCTCCTTGAGTTTAAGTACCATTCTTGTTTGAGGTCCATCTTTGTTTGTAGTTGTTTGCGAATCCAGTTGTCTGTCTTACCTTTCCATTTCTCACCCTTCTTGGTCTTCTCAAGATAGATGTCAATCATGGTCTTGTTGTCTTTCTTTAGCTGTTCAGCTACAGATAAGAAACCTTTGGTTGTTCCATCGGCACCCATCTGCCCTTCGTGAATCATAAACTCACAGTTAGGCATCAGGACGCGATAGTCAGCCGCTTGAAAGATAAGGCTACTCATTGAGCCTGCATGTCCATAAGCAAGGACAGTGATAGAAGATGAACATGACTTAATAGCATCATACATTGCCATTCCATAGTTCCAGTCTCCACCAACCGTAAGCTGATGAATCAAGATAGGTTCAGTGGGAGACATGTGAAATAGGATGTTTAGGTTCTTTACTAACTTAGTACACATCCTAAAGTCAACACCCTCCTCCTCTTCTTGAAAGGCAGAGTGCATGTATATCTCACGAGACTCATAGTTTATAGAGTGGTCGTGTATATCAGATATTAGTTGGCTTTTTTCCTGTAGAGTTCGCCCGTTAAGTTTAATTGGCATTTTTTACTCTCTTTGTGTTCAAGGTATGCGGCCATTCTTCTATTAATCCTGTCCATTACTTCACGGTCCTTAAACAACTTACCTATACTAATACGGAATCTGTACCTGGTATAGATAGTTAGTATTTCTACTCCTTCTACATCGTCTAGAATAGAGACCATCTTTCTAGTAATTGGAAAGTTGGTTACAGCTAGCCAGAAGTTGAATACAGTACTAGGTTTACTCTCTTCGGTTAGTGGAATAATACCAAGCGGAGTATTTAAGATTCGGATATTTCTACCTAGGTCGATAGGCATACCTACCTCTTCGATATTATCTTCGTCAAATTCCATCTCAGCACCACCAGGACTAAAAGCCCCAGGCCATTCATGCTCTTCCCAGTTGTCTCCATATGGGTCAACCCATTTCTCCCAAGCAATGAACCGCTTGTCATCTGTTCTAGTGTGTGCTTCATCAGCAGTTATAGCTTCGAAGTTATCTCCGATAGCCATAGAAGCAGACTTATGCGCTCTCTTGATTATTTCTTGGGGTGACGTTTTCTTCTTTTCAGACATGTTATTCCTCATACCGCTACTCCACCAAAGTCAATCTTGCCGAGGTTATTATAGTCAATCAATTCTACGTCTTCGTGTGTCCATTCAAAAATATTGGTAAAGTTAGAGATTTTTAAAGTAGGTAGTTTAAGGGGCTCTCGCTTCAGTTGAAGCTTAGCTCCTTCAATTTGGTTCTCATATATATGGCAGTCACACAACATACCACTGAGATTTCCTGGCTTCATGCCAGCTTCTTTAGCTAGTAGCTCTAGTAGTAGAGCATAGCTTGCAATATTAAAGGGGACACCGAGCATCAGGTCGCATGACCGCTGGGTCCAGTGTAAGTTTAGTGTTCCGTCAACGTGGGTTAGCTCCCACACAAAGTGACATGGTGGCAGGGCCATCTGACTTAGTTGATTGGGATTCCATGCTGAGCAGACCATACGCCTGTCGTTAGGGTTTTCCTTTAGTGTTTTAACTATGGTTGCTAGTTGGTCGTAGGGTTCGTCGTGAGGTTCTAACTTCTCATTGACGGGACACTCTGGCTGGCCTGAGTGTAGGATGTATTCGTCTGAGTCATAAGGGACGTTGAATCTTCTCCACTGATAACCATAGATAGGTCCAAGGTCATTAAGTCTCGCCTGTATCTTCTTCCTATCTGGAAAGGGGTAGTCAACACCATTACTAATGACGTTCCAATCTCCCCTGACCACTTCATTAACGGCCTCAGGATTAGCCCACTCATCCCAAATCTTACAACCACGTTCCTGATACCACTTCTTACTTGTGATACCACCAATAAAACCCTCAAGCTCCACACTCAGTGTCTTGAAGGCCAACTTCTTAGTAGTCAGAGCGGGAAATCCCTCACTCATATCGTGATTGAAGTGCATATTAGGAACAACGATGGTGTCGATACCAGTTCTGTTCTTCTTACGGACGCCACATCTAACTACATAGTTTACTATGCCTAAGTATGCTAACATTAGGGTGCTCCCGTTAGTGCTTGAGAGGGAGGGACACAGTCATCATCATGCTCAGCATACTCTTGTTCCCAAGCATCCATAATAGCCTGACCAAAATTAGTGTCCCTAACATCAGTTAGCATCTGTTGCTGAATGATACCAGCAAACGTCCCCTTCATCTTACCCTCATTAAGAGAGAATAGCATTCGAGCAATAGCTGAAGCCTCCTCTTGTGTACTTAGGTCTTCCGCTATCTCTAGAATAACATTACAGTCATTGTCTGACTTCAGTACAATCTTAACCTGGGCAAGAGAATCACTAGCAAGACCACCCAACTCAATAGACTCGGGCGACCGGGAAGCCATCTCTAATGCCCTGTCTTGGAGAAGTTTTTGTGCTTGTATCTCTAGTAAACGCTCTGCTGTTGGTAGGTCTAGTCCAACAAGCCTATCTAAAAATCTACTCATAATGTATTCGCCACTCCACTAACTAAAGTCCTAAGTTCCTCACCCTCAGCAGGGCCAACAATGTATTTATAGCCTTTGTTCATAATGATATCATTAGGAACGATAATCCCGTAATAAACTTCAAGAATATCTTTTTTCTGTTTAACATCTGTTAGTTCACAAGAGATAAAACCCCAACTAAGATTACAATACTCCTTAAATAATCTCTTTATTTGCCTGTCTAAGTCACCCTCTTTAAGGGTGACAGAAGGCAATTTAGCCTCGCTTTCCTCGTCAGACAAGATAAAAACAGAGTTGTCTTTATAGTCGAGGCTTAATATCAATAGTTTTATTTGTACGTTCACTAGTATTATACCCTAAATTAAGTGGTTAGTTATTAAAGCATCCGTAAATCTTCATTTAAACAGCCAAAAATTACCTCTCTTCTGCTGTCTGAGTCCAATTCATCTATCTCTGTGAACAATGAGCCCTCTGTTTCATCGAAGATAACATCAATACTATACAGATAAAGTGTCGCATTGCCATCACCACCCGCAGTTATAACTCTCTTAGGGGGCGTGTCATTTACCCACTTTTTCAACCGCTCTGTGTTAGCAACATAAACACCGTCCGATATGATGTGTACCCATAAGTCTGCTTTTGTAGCCATTAAACCACTAGGTTTGCCAGACTTAGGGTTAAACATTTCGATTGCAATGTTACCACTACGAGCAGCATACGCATCATGCTTCACCTCAGTGGTAAAGTTGTGAAAAAGCAAAGTTCCTTTTATAGGGCATTTACTTTCAATATCCCAGTCAGAAAATTTACCTTTGTTTGGTTGGATGTTAGAGTCGAAGCCGCTGGACTTGTATAGCTTAACGACCCTATCTTCTGCTGCCCGACCAAATGCTAAATCTTTTTGAATATTACTCATGGATGTCTCCGAATTGACGAATGTTACTCATTGCTCTATCTACAATTTGACGAACAGCTTCTCTCGTTGAACCTACTTGGTCAGCAATCTGCTGATACGTCAAGCCCTCCATGTGGTACTGCTTAATATACTTATCTTGTTTGTTTGTTAGACCTGAACGATTAAGAATCTTATCTAAAACCTTCTTACTCTCATTACTCTCTGCTTGTTCCTGCGGTCCCAAATCTTTTGAAGGAATCTTATGTGAAAGACTATTTTCTTTTTCGCTGTCGTGAGTCAGGGTTCTATCTAAGGAATCAACCCTTGGAGCCTTAGCTTGTCTACCAACGTAGGCTTGAATAGCCCAGATGGCACACTGATTACGATAGCAATACTTAGTTCTTACTTTGCCAGTACTGCTCTTATACTCAGAACTCCATCTCCAGTCAGCCATCATAATAGCTGTTGCTACATTGGAAATAGCGTCATCGCTCTTCATCATTTGTTCTACTAGACCTGGACGAAACCTAGCAGCAAAAGTTCTTATTGTTTTCTTTGCTATGGTTAGATATTTATCAAAAGATACCTCGAAGTTCTCTTCTTTAGCTTCGGGATATTCAATCAGTTGGTCTCCAATTGCTACTATATCAATACTCATCTGTAGTGCCTCTTAATTTTTAGCGTTGCGAATCTGTGTGGACGATAGTCCGGTATCTTTATACTCTTGCTTTGAAATGAAAGTTGTTATGTCTCCAAACTCAGAAGGATAAATTCTCTTGTCTCCCTTCCTACTGAAGACCATTAGCTTTACCCAATAGCCATCAAGGATATGTTTAGTTTCCTTGGGATAATACTTCTTTTCATTCATTCTATTGAATGTGTCCATCCCCATTAGAAAGGTAGCACAACTGTTGATAGCCTCAGCTTTTTGGATAAAGAGTGGTGCATTAGAAATGACTACCCCAGCGACACTATCCCTAGAGGCAACCTTATTTATAATATCTAAGACTCTATCCCTCAAAGTAATATAATCAAGAGCTGGCTTGTCTGTATTACCTATAGATAGTTCTAGCCATACCTGCTTATCTGTTTTCTTATAGGCAGCGTCAGCCATCCTTAGGTGTTGAGCATGAATAGGATTAAACGACCCAGGAAAAATAAGGGGACGACTCTTCTCCAAATCTCGCTGGCTCCAAGTGCCCTCAGACTTATGAATAACGATTACTTTCCGGTTGTCGCGAATTATTTCTTTTATTTCAGGGCTAGTCTCACACGTATCTCCCACTATAACCTCTGGCTTTTTCATGCAGGTAAAAAGACCGTTCTTTTTATCAGCAATGTCCACCCCACAGAACCATTGGTTTAGGGCATCTAAGATAAAGTTCTCACAGAGATACTCCTCTTGCACGCGAGACCTATCATGTTCAAACCTCAGGTGGACATACGAGGACTTGTCGTTTGAGTGGTAGGCCGCGTAAATCTCATGGACCCTACCCTCTCGCTCACCCTCAGTCACCAGCTTGGCCGTTGTTGATACTCCGTGTGCTTCCTTAGGGTCAACACCCAGCTTGACACACCGTTGGTAGGCAGCTACCGCCAACTTAAGGGCGGCCTCCTTACTAACATAACTGTCTGGTGTACCTATTAGGTCTTGAGTACTCTCCATAGAGTAGTTGATAATACCCTCTACTAGGAACTCCGACCCACCACCATAGTTTAGTAGGTGTCCAAACACTCCGGTCCCACCACCAGTGACGGTTAGTACGACCTTCTTTTTAGAGCCAACTATCTGCTTAATCTTATTAAGGTATTTCATCACTCATAATCCCTTATGGCAATTCCCACTGGGAATCTTGGTACACTCTTCTTACTTGTGGTCCAGGCAAAGAAGCGTACTGTGAGCATTTTGCCCATCAGAGTGCCAGCCTGCCAGTCCACCCAATACTGTTTTCTTACTGCATCAGTACCCTCTGGTTTAACCCCGAAGGTGTGTCCGTCTTTAGTTTTACAGATGAAGGTGCATTGACCTGCCATCTTACCTTTGTTTTCCTTAGCGTCTACAATCTCAAACTCCTCGTCGATGAACAGCTTGACCTTCTGTAGGTCTTTGCTTCGACCTCTCGCCTTGTAGACACCATCTGTGTTGCGAAGCATAATACCTTCATAACCCAGCTTAATCTGAGCGTCTAGTTGGGTGCGAACCTCACTAGCATTGTTAAGGGTCTCTGCTTTGACAAGTTTGATTGTGTCGCTGGTGACAAGATTTTGCTCCAGCCACTTCATTCGCTCATCACAGGGCCAGTCAGGATTATCTCTATCGTAGACATCGTAGATGTGGTATTGAACCTTAGGGCTATCCTCACTAGGCTTATCTCTCTTAATTGCAGAGACTAGGTCTTGAAACTCATCGCCGTGGACATAGAGTTCTCCATCCAGATAGAGTTTTGAGCCAGTAACCTGAAAGTATTTCATGTTTTGAATTTCATCACAGATATGAGGAAGAGAGTAAAATACCTTATTCTGTCTTGACTTAAGGTAGATACTATATGCACCATTAGAATGAACATCGGTACTAGCTATGCAGCGGATACCATCTAGTTTAGGTTGATAGAGACAAGGGTATCCAATATGATGACCGTCTTTCAAGTCTGTTAGGTCAGTCCCAGGTTTGTTGTATGATTTAGCTAGCATTGGACTAAACTTTTGAATCGTACCAGATGAAGGGATAGCCTGACTATAACCCTTACGGTTTAGCTGCTTGTTCCACAAAGATTGTGCCTCCATCGAACATTGCTCTGCTGCTGTTGTCTCATTAGCACGACCAATATTCTTACCAACCTTAATGTCGGTTGATGTCTTCACCATTTTGCCCCCATGAACCCCATGACGAATAATATACTGAGGATAGAGACCTACTCCATCAGAAATACTAATTTCCCAAACCCTAACCTTCCCCTTACTATCAATCTTATAAAGAGGGGAAAACTTTCTTGCCATCGCAATACCATTCATTATTCAATCTCCAAAAGAACTCGGTTGTTTCCTAAATTATAGGGGATAGCTGGCATTTGTCAAGAGCTACCTACAAAATTTCGGCAAGTATTTTCGCTGAATTTTCCCAAGAAAAGGCTTGACCAGTCTGAACACCAGCTTCGTTAAACTGCCAGTTCTCATACACAGCACGCATATGGTCTGCCATATCCTGCATCTGCTTGGTATCAATCTTAGGCCATGAACCTTGACCGTGGAACCAAATACCGTCTACTGCTGGCTCTAGCTCCTCAAAGTCAACTAGACGGCAGTTATCCTCAGTGCAGTACTGAGTTTGGGCACTAGCATTAAGGGCGATGACAGGCTTACCGACAGCCATCATCTCTAGCAACTCCATATTCCAACCTTCGGCTCTGGCAGGGAAGATACCGCAGTCATGCTCCCTCATACACTGAGCCACCTCTTTATGAGTTGGGAGTTTTCTTTGTAAGAACTCAATAGAGTCCCCCATCTTAGTGTTCTTGTAGTAAGAAATCCAGTCTTGTCTTTCTTTTTCAGACGCTGCAAAAGGGGCGTGTACCACCAACTTAACATTGTCATCCTTGCGGAAGGCCATATTATATATGTCGGCTAATACATCGTGTCCCTTACGGACTTCCCACTTACCCATATTTAAGAAGGTGAATGGTTTACTGTCGTCTCGCTCTTTTTCTCCAGGATAAAATACTGAGGGGTCTACACCAAGAGGGACTACGTGTGCCTTACGCTTAAGCTCAGCCTCGATTATGTCGGCTGCCCACTGTGAACAGACTATTAGTTCATCAGGGAAAGCAAGGTGATGCATTTCAACCTCGTTAAAACTATCTAGCTCAAAGATGGGCCAGCCAATCTTCTTACCTCTACCAATCCACTTATCCATATTGAACTGGTGCCACATTTTAACGCACGGAGCGTCATAATTAAACATAACACCCTGGTTGACTATCTCTTCTAGTATTAATTGCTCTTTATGGCTGTTATAATAAACGGCTTGTCCAGCTATATCATGGAAGGTAATTTTGTGACCGAGATTATGAAAGGCACAGGCTACACTCGTTCCAGCAATCCCATAACCCGTTGGTTGCCTAGCTCCCATGAAGCTCATTGTTTTATTTTCATTTTCTTCCATCGTTAGTCTCCAATAGTTCTTTAATCTCTCTTCTTAGAAGAGTCCCTTCGTATGTTCTCCAGTCTTGGACCTCTAAAGTATCCATGCATTTGCTGCAATGAGTGCAGTACTTTGCAACAGGAACCTTACACACTGTGCATTTTGTCACGATTATCCTCCAAAAGCATCTCTATTTCATGTCTCAAACAGCACCCTTTATCGACGACTGTATCATTCTCATCAAGAGATTCCCAACACCCACATGAGAAAGAATTTAAATTTAAGGGCATAGATTCTCCAGTACAATCTTATCTTTCTCGTCAAGCTCTACGTCTTGCTCAGGCTTAGCGTTTCTAATTTTAGAACTTGCCACCTTATCTATTTTATCCCAGTCAATATCTAGGCCAAGTTTGTCTTCCATATCTTTAAGCCACCCAAAGTCTTTAATGTCTTCATATTTGACTCGCGAACTAAGAATATCATCGTAGGGACTTGTCATTAAAGCCATAGAATCTTGCCACATACCACAAAACTCTCTAAAGTTATACCCTTTCCATGAACACTTACTATATGAAGCAAAAGAATCCCTAAGGTTTCTGTGTAAAAAGATAATATACGGGTTTTTAAAGATATTTATTGCCCCGCCAAGAGTATCTCTTGTTGCAAATAAACTCTTAAAACCCATAGTGCTTGGAGATTTTTCATACCCCATACTCTTATAGGAATCCATAAACCACTGATAGTAATATGCCCCTGCTGCTCTGCTTACTGACTCTGGTTCCATACCAAGATTAGCTTGCCAGCAATCCTCACCACCCAAGACCTTTTCTTTCTGCTCCTTAGCCCCCTCTTCGTTCCTCAATGAGGAAGATATACTTTTCCCTGAGCTAGGTAGAACCATGTTTTCCTCACCTAGGATTAACACATCTGGAATCGAATTTAATAGTCTCTGGACAAAGGTGGAGCCACATCTATAAGAGGCTCCCAAAATAATCACTGTATTTTTCATCTTATGCTCCTGTTGAACCAAATCCACCTTCGCCGCGCTCAGTCTCATCCAACTCATCAACCCAGCGAGCCTCAGCCTCAACCATCTGTTGAAGAACACCCTGTACGATGCGGTCGCCCTCTGTAATTTTAATAGCCCTACCGCCCAGGTTGGTTAAACAAATCTGCCATTCACCCCGATAAGTACAGTCAATAACCCCAGCTAATCTATGAACGCCCTTCGACCCAAGACCACTCCTATCCCAGAACATCATACCATATCCGTCTGGGATAGCACAGGCGATACCTGTCTTAAACTTATGTGATTGTCCTGGCATAAGGGTTTTTGTCTTAATGTAGCTGGTGCAATTAGGGCCGCACCCACTTACTGGAAGACTACGAAAACTAACATCGGCAACAACATAAATATCCCAGCCCATATCCTTAGGATTTGATTTGGTTGGTAGTGTAGCAGCATCGTCCAGTCTTTTAAATTGTAAGTCTAGCATAGTATCTCTCTTTGTTTCTGTAGGTGTGTAAAAAAAGCCCACGCACATATGTACGTGAGCTGTGTAGTGAAATTGCAGGTCCACTAAGCGGAAGACACGGGGCTCGAACCCGCAACCCGTATTTCAGGGCAACTCCTTTCCAAGGAGTCTGCTAACCATTCGCTTATCTTCCAGGTATTGTATCGTTTTTCTCTAAGAGCAACCGCAGTTCTTTCTTTAGTTGTTCACTATGAGAGAGTAAAAAATCCAAAGGAAATTCTGTCTTACTTTCATTTTCTAATAAGATAGGGGGATGAATACTATCTAGTATTTGATTACTCAAAATAGGTGGGCTGAACATCATAATTTATTCCTCAAGCGTTGGTTTCCTATAGCCTAGATGAACAATGTCATCCATAAACATTTCCTCAACAAAGTCTAATGTTTCTTGGTCGTAATTATCAAGATAAGGTTTTTCATAATTAGTAACCATCTTTTGAACTATTGGTATAGTAATACTCTCTTTATTTAATTTTTTACAAACAGAATCAAAATCTCTTTGCATATGATTAAAGTCTATTGTAGCATCAGCATACTGAGCATACTCCCAACAGGGAAACATATGCTTAAATCTTTTATAATCAGGTATGACATTTAAACAGAAGGGTTTAAATCCCATGTTTCTAGCTCCACCCTGTTTAGTTCTTTGACAAAAATAATAATAAGAAACACATCTTTCCCAAGGGTCTCTTATTGAGGTTACTATAAACATATCCTTTGAAAGAATATTTCTATTAAAAAGTTCTTCTGTTTTGGAATGCGTCGAAGAACAACACTTAGCAAACCCTGGTTTTTTAGGCCATCCCCAGTTCATATTAGTTTGTTTTACAGCAGCCTTTATGGCAGTACCACCTGTCTTAGCAGGATGTAAGAAGAAAGCATCTATAGGCTCTAACTTCTTTACTACTTTTGGTTGTTGTTTCTTACCAACAGGATTACTTTTGTCAACAGGATTACTTTTGTCAACAGGATTACACTTATCCCTGCACAAAAGATTTGTTTGTTGTTTTTTTGTTGGTCTGCCCCACTCGATATAACATTTAGGGCATATATATTGTTTAATCATAGAGCCTAATGACAGAGTCGAACTGTCCTCTTAACTATACCAAAGTTAAATAATAACCGCTATACTAATCAGGCTTACCGTTCTTGTATCCTAGTATGTTTAATGCTAGGAATACCAGGCTTGATAGTATCACTGCGATGCTACCAGACATAAATCCGAATGCAACGAAGGTTAGGCTGCCAGTAGCAGACACTAACCAACCGTTGCGGGATTTGTATACTATAAGAGCATATCCAATAAGGACCAGTGCTTCAGCAAGCCAGTCCACCCCATAGTAAGTTAATAAATCCATAATCTTTACTCTTGAATCAAAAAAGCAGCGGCACTTAGAATCGGACTAAGCCTAGGAAGTTCAAAGCCTCCCGTATACACCAGTATCACCGCTATGTTCCCACCACCAACCCTCAAACTTCGTAAGTCATCTCCATACCGTTTAGAAGCGTCATGTCCTGTGCTGGTCACAGTCAAGGAGTCTGTATCAGTTGCTTGCATGGCAACCCTCGACTCAGCCCCTTACCAGAGAGGGCGAACGCAAGAGCTTGTAGGTATAGTTTATTCGCCATGCGACACATAACCCATACTATCAAACTCAGTAGACTATCGGAGAATCGAACCCCGCACATCCGCCTTATAAGAGCGGCCTCCCCAACCAGAGGAGCCATAGTCCATATTAATTACTTTGTCCAAAAGAACCAATGCTTCTTAGGATAGAGCAACTTCAACTCATCCTGAATATTAGGTAGAGACCTTACAGGCTTAAACCTAACCTCTTCCTCATCAATCTCAAACTCATAGTCGAGCAGGTTAAAATCTTGTTCAAAAGCCTCATAAACAATACGTTGTGTCTCAGGAGTATACTTCTCCTTCCACATACGAAAGTTATCTGTCTTAATTGGGTCATTAATCCCAATGCTTCTTAAGAACCACGTTACTTCTGGTCCATACTTCTCAAACTTTGCTATGTAATTTACTATACACTTACCCTCATACATAAAGTATTTATGTTGGGGAGTACATAGTGTTGTTAATATATCTTTATGCTCTAAGACAAAATCTTCAAATGAAGTAAGACAATACTCGTAAGCATGAGACTTAGGTAGCCTCGCGCAGAAGCGATGGAAAGAAGCCAACCTTGAGTAGGGGTTTCTTGCCACCATGAGGGAGGTGCGGGATACAAACGAATCATATCCACCAACTCTTCCCACAACTTCTTTAAGTGTATCGTGAGCTAATAGTCCATCAGCATATAACATTCCATGCTTCCTGAGTTTAACTATCAGTGTGCGCCCCCCGGTCTTCATGGGGTGCATCAGTATTACTTCGTCCATAGTTTTTGTCCTTTAAGCTGGTCATCTAGGATTCGGACCTAGACTGAGAGATTCAGAGTCTCTAGTGCTACCATTACACTAATGACCAATGGAGAGGGTTGCGGGGAATGACCCTTGCACGACGCATACCACAGCCCGCTTGAGTCTAGCTTCTGCTGACAGCCATTTGTACCGTCCCCTCATATAAGTACCAGTGAGAGGACTCGAACCTCAGCGTAATGCCTTATGAAAGCACACTCCCTGACCTTGGGACACTGGTATAAAAAAGAGAACTTTAGCAGTTTATGTTCTCAGTTTGTGACCTCCTCTCGGAGTACTACACGACCTATAACAGCCTTCGCAAACTTCACCCCTGTTGTTGAGTTCTCACCCACGCAACAGCACGCTGAATTAGCAGTAGAAGTTCTGGATTTAAAACATAGTGGTTGCAGCCACCACACCCTTCATTCGTAAACCTTCAAGACCTGGGAAGTCCGTCTAGCTTACCTCTTTCGAGCAGCATCATCAGCTTTCGCCAACAACCGTAGGCACTTCCTCCTACTGCTATGGTATTTTATTTCCCAGATTCATTTGCTATGAACCGATGACGTACATCAGGAAAACACCCAAAAACTATCGTTCCTTTCAGCAGACATAAGGGATGGCACCCTCACTCTTACCGTCTAGCTACTGAGAGGTTTCTACCCTGCCACAGGTTTTATCCTCTAGTCTCCATGCTCTATTCTCCCTCATGGAAGAGGAAGTTTAGAACGACCTTTCATCTATACTGCAAGCAGTCTAATCACCCGTCATTCCGAAAGGGTAAACTAGTTTTGTGTCCCGATGACAGTGGGACAAGTAGCGGAGTACAGGAGTCGAACCTGCTTATACTTAGCTTATGAGGCTTAGCAAGATTAAGAACCCACTAGACATTTTCTTAGTTTAGTGATTCAACCGACCTACCACCCGCAAGAGCTTCTACTCCGAATCGAACGGAGGTTAGCTGTTTACAAGACAGCGACGTACACCAGTAACCAGAAGCAAAAGAGAACCTTAGTCCTCAAACAATTTCATTAAAACTTTAACTTCAGCAGTATTAGCAATCCACCTAAATGTGATTCCTGGCTCAAGTCTAAGCCAAGCCTCCTCACCAGCAGCAATCCTACCAAAATTAACTAGGGAGCCAGCATTTTCAGGACCATACGTAACGTAGTTTACAGAATCAAGATTCTTCAAATATATGATACCTTCTGTAGTAATATCACCAGTGACCATAACCTCTTCAGAAGTGCCAACCGCAACGGTTGAACCCTGAACTCCCTGACCAGTCTGAACAATACTTGACTTAGAGGAAGTACCAAATGTCTCAGTGTGTTCTCCGTTGACTAACGTACCATACAGAGTAAGGGTAAATGTACCAGCCATGTTATCTCTCTATCTAAAGTTTGTTTATTAAGCGGAAGGTGGGGGAATCGAACCCAATCCCTGCCATTACGACAACTGGTTTTCAAAACCAGCGCAACGAACCAATAGTTGCCTACCTTCCAAGCTCGGTAGGACGTAGTCGGTTTCCAAGCCAACCCTTTTCCTACCTAGACACTTCTATAGTCGTGTCCAGTAACTGCATGTGTTACGCTTATCTTACGTCTGTCGGCAACATGCCACCGCAATGACGGGAGTGAGCAATGAGGGAATCGAACCCCCTGCTGCTGGATGTAAGCCAGCCGTAGTGACCATTATACTAATCGCCCCATTCGTATCATATTATACACTTATTCTCCCAAAAAGTATCTAAAATATCCTAAGGGATACTTAAGACGGTAATGGTGATTCTTTCTCATTCTTTTTCTGGCACATCTTCACACACGCATCAAAGCTGGTGTAATATCCCAGGCTCAGCAGTCTGGTGTGGAGATTCAACAGGCGAAAGACTTTTTCCCCAGGATTAGTTGGGTGACTATCGCTTAGTTTCATGTCTTGAACTATATATTTCATGGTCTAATGTCAACTCACTTTCTTTGTAGGGGGCGAACGAATCCGGCTCCCCATATCTTTCAATTCTTAGCCACCAATCATAGAGAGGAAGGGTGGCTTTATACTCACTGGTAATCTCGAAACCTTCAACATGTCCTTGCTTTAGCTCAGACTTAATATAAACAATATCTCCAGCCTTCATAGTGACCTCCGTTGTTTCCTGTCTCGTATAAAGCTATTATAGGGGATGGAACCGTTTTGTCAAGGGGGACGACGGGTTTTTCTGAGAAAAAAGGAAAGGTAGCGGGTGGTATTTCAAGAACGACTCCACATGACTTGTGCCTATGCTTCTCAGTCTCCCACCTATCCTACACACTACCTAGGATTCGGCTCGTCAGCCTCATCCCCCTTAGTTTTAATCATAGCTTGATATAAACGATGTTGAGAGCAAACTAGGCTTCCATGAAATTTCCACCCTGACCCTAACCTTAAGTTAATCCTTTTTGTTAGTGCCTCAGCAGACAAATCCCATTCAACAACATATTCTATATCATCCATAGTTAGTCTCCCTAGTATGATGGTCAACAGTAATAACATCCAACTCCCTGACCTGAGCAACCACATCCTCAAGCAACAGAGGCTTGAAGTCGTGACAGTCAACACCAACGTCTAGCTGACGCCCTACTGCCTTAAAGTTACCATGAGAGTGACCATGTAGGTTGATAGACCCACGACCATTCTCATTCCACGCAGCAATAGGATAGTGAAACATACAAACCTTCTTCTTATTGACACGCTTCTCAACATAGTGGCCTGTTGAAGCAAAGAGCTTCTGATATTCAGGAAACTTATGCTCAATAGCCTCATCATGGTTGCCATACAGGAGGTGAATTGTACCACAGTTGATACGCTCTCTCAGAGTAGGGATTTCCTTCTTATTTCCGAAGGCGAAGTCTCCCAGGTGATAGAGTACATCATTCTTACCAACGACAGCATTGATGTTGTCGATGATAGTATCATTCATTTCTTGCAGGGAAGAAAAGTGTCTGTATCCACCGTCCCATGAGGAGATGGCGGGACCACAGATGTTAGTGTGGTTAAAGTGAGTATCTGATGTTATGTAAATCTTCATTCTTATTCATCCTCATAGAATGCATCGTCTTCCGCGACGAGCTTATTCATTGTCTTTTCAATTAGGGCTTCTCCAGCACGAACCATAGCCATGCCATACTGAACGTCCTTGTTCTTACCAAGCAAGTCAGGAAAGTATTCCTCAATAGCTTCAGTAAGGCCGTACTTATCTCTCCAGTAGTCCCACATGTTTAGGTTAGCATCCATCGTACTTAGCCCTTTCTTTCTCTAGCTTCACAAGTATGTCAGCCAGCGGTTCGTAGCGAGCCATCATACTCTCGTAGGTGTCACGAGGAACCCCATGACTACCCTTCTCAATTAACTTGTCGATGTTCCAGGCCCACTCCGTATCAGGCTCAACAATCTCTACCTCGTAGCCAGCCTCAAGAGCATTAACTATGTAGGACTTCATCTCTTTCCACTGTAGGTTAGTGTTGTCTAGGATAACATCTCGACCAGCATTGATTAGCTGACGAACCTTCCATTGTGACCAGCGGTGTGCTGAGCCCAGCTTCATCGGGTCAAAGTAGTAGTTATCACCTGCTATAAAGTAGTCATCTGAGCTTACTATGGTGGGCCAATTATTATTTTTACAAATTTTAATAGCCTTCGTACTCTTGCCAGAGCCAGGAAGCCCCCTCATAATCCATATCTTAGCCATTAGTTCCTCCAGCTTCAGCCCAGGCAAATACGGCCTGTGTCATTTTAGGTTTAGTAGGTTCAACATCACCAATACGAACGTCTCTCTCATTAGCAATACTAGCCAATGCACCAACGCTAATGTGTGGGCCGTAAATCATTTGACCTAGGAATTTAAATTTTTCCGAAGCCTCATGTATTACGGCAGCTTCGTAAGCCTTCCATGCAGTACGAACAACTTCTTGAGTAGTCATGTGTGGAGACAAGTAGAACTTGCGACAGTAGGCCCTGTAGCCTTCCTCTCCAGTCACATTATCAATGTCATCAAACTGAATCTGTAGGTATAGCCTACCGTTACCGTTTGTATCTTTAAAGATTTTATCCTCAAGAAGATGTATCTCCCAGGGAATAATTATATTGTCTATAATTGCCTGAACTCTTCTAGTCCACTCCGCAAACTCATGTTTACCTATCATAATTTCCTTTCTTATTCCTTAGCTGCGGCAAGCAACTTCTGCACTTCATCATCAACACTGTCTCCCTCTTGACTATACTTAGCTTCAAGGTCAACATCAGCCTTACCATAGACTTCCTCGAAAGCCTCTGCTCTTGCTGTCTCTGCATTTACATGCTCTTGTAGTGAACCTAGTCCACCCAAGTCTGTCTCACCCAACCCAGACCCTAACTTAGCCATGTCTTGACGCATCTTAGAGCCTACCAACTGAACTTCAAGAATCTCCCTGTTAATTTCAGCATCTTCTATTTGGTCCTTACGAACTTCCAACTGCTGCCTAACAGTAGAAATAATATGTTCGTTCGCCTCAATCTGACGAGCAAATGTCTTAGCTCTTGCCTCGGCGCGCTGCTTTTCTTTTACGAACGTCGTTACCGCCTCAGTATTTCCATCACTAGCTGCCTTAACAGATAGGTCTGAGTATCTCTTAATCTCCCTCTTTGATGCTTCAACTCTTTGTTTCAACCCCTTGTTGGAGGTGATAGCAGCTAAAACTTCTTCTTGTGCCTTGACGACGGCATCTTTAGCGTCATCAATCTGATGCCCGTGGTCTTTTACTGGGTCAGATAGCTTATTATTGATAGCATCCTGAACGTCTCGGGCTCGATACTTTAGCTTAGGGAACAAGTATACAGCAAAGATACCCACAGCAACAACAGCAATAACAATTCCAATTAAACTCATAATACTTCATACTCCTCTTCAAACATGTTAATACCCTGGTACAACTCAATGTATCCACCACTCTCACTGTCCTCACCACCAATTTCAATCGCCATGACTTCTGGGTAGTCAGTATCAGAGAGGGCAGACCATTCTGCTACTCCGCAGAATCGACCCTTCTTATCTTCACCATAAAGGACACCGCCCTTAATCTTAAATTCTACAGCCTCTTCATTATCATAGTCCATACTTAAGAGCCTTAGGAAGTCACGCTCTGTTAAAGTCTGCTCTTCCTCAAAGTCAAAAAGATATTCTAACCAACCTGAATCATCAAGGTCTTGTCTGTCTCCACACTCAAAACTTTCTGGGGCAGAACATATCCTTACGTCGCATAGGTCTTCAACCTCTTTAATTATTAGGGTCTTCTCAGACTTTGTAAAATGAACGCGAGTCCACCTAACAAGACCATGAGACTGATTAATAGTAAGGACGTTCTCGACCCTTAAATCTTGGCCGAGAACAGCCTTACCTGTTTCAGCTAGAACATCCGCAATAGTTTCTCCATCCTTGAAGGTGACAATATCACCCTTCTTTAAGTTGCGAATGTCTTTTTTCATCCTTCATCTCCTGTTTAATAATTTGCCATATGGATAGGTTAATGCTCTTACCGTCTGCAAGAGAGAAAACTAATCCTTTATACTTAAATTGGTTGATGCAAGCCGCAAGTTCTTTACGAGAAACATTAAACGTATTGTACTTAACAAAGGCATCGTGTGCTTCTTCGTTAATCTCGTTAAACCTGCTCTTTAATCTTGATGCTACCTCTTTGCCCCACTTGTAGAACTCATCAGGCACATCCTTTAGGACATCTTTAATATCCACACCATCACGCAACCATTCCCAGACTGTGTTTTCACTTAGTCCAGTAACGATACGATGGAGCCTCTTGTACTCTTCGTACTTCCACTTCACTCGTAACCCATTGTCAAAGACTAGGACATAACCTTCTTGTCCATTGTAGTCTTCTTCTGTTAGGTCTTCGAGAGTTTGAACGTGGAAGAACTCTTTAGCTGGTTCAAACTTTTTTGAAAACATGCGGTACATAGACCAGTCATCCTTACCTGTTCTCTTGTCAACCACAGCTAGTAAGACTAACTTTTCTTCACCCTTATAGTCTACAACGATTTGGTTGTCTGGATAGATAATCTCCACCATGACAGTCATTTCATCGAGCAAACTCTCACCATGAACAGTCTTCCACTTAGAGTGGTCAGCTAGACCCATCCCCTCTAACATTTCAGTAGCACGAACAGCCATTTCTGACTCGAACGAACCCCTAGTAGCAACGCACACCTTGTCACCCAATGGGTACAAGACACCCAAGGAACCATCTAGCTTGTCAAAGCATCGAAAGTTACCCTTGAACATGTTCTTAAACTTCATACCATACAGGTGGTGTACCTTATTTCTCATGCTAGTAAGCTGGTCTAGTGTGAAAAATTTTTCGAGAGGTCGTGAAACAACCGACCACTTTTCATCAACAATTAGCCCACGGCATGTCATTGTAGTTCCTGGCTCCCAGTAGAACTCAAACTGAGTCTGCTTAGAGTAGTTTAGAATCCACAAGTCAGCAGTAGGGTGCTTACGCTTTGTAACCCAGCCGTCTTCAATTGCCTGTTCGATTTTTGTAATGTCTAGTTTCATTTGCTAGTTCCTCAACGGAAGAGAACTTCTTTGCCCTCTTATATAAATCTGGTCTTGTTTCAATTAAATGCTTAGCATGTTGTGGGCTTTGTTCAAAGTAAATGTTTTTGACTCGGTGCTTCCAGGCACTAATGTCTCCGAACCTAGCCTCACTCTTTACATTAAAGGGGGTGACGTACCCAAAGTAGTAACCGTTTCTCATAAAGACTATGTCTTGATAGTCTTCATAGCTTCTCTCTACTAGGTAGTACTCGTCCTCATGGAGGAACTTCCTACCTGCTAGGTAAATAGCCACAGCCCTGTGGTGTCCATCATGGACGTATACCTCACCATCTGGGAAGCGGACCAGTTCTATTAGCAAGTCCTCGCTTGGTAGTACATCTAAATACTCAGCCAGATGACCCAAACAAAAGATACCACCCCCAACTACAAACTTAGCCATAGGGATAATGTCTTTAGGGTTTCTTAATTCGTCTTGAATGATTTTGAGTTGTTGTATTTTCATATCGCTCTCCTTGATAGACCTATTATAGACGATAGACGCTCCCTGTCAAGGGGCAGAAGAAATTTTTGCAGGAAAAGAAAGACCCCCAGAGGGGGTTTAGAATGAGTTATCTAGGAGCATATCAACCAACCCCTTAATCTCTTTGTAGGCACCGCTTTGTAATGAGAAGTCGAAGCGTTTGGTAGCTTCTTTTTTTATCCATTCCCTTAGGTCTTTACCAAACTCTGAGGAACGCGCGGCCCAGTCACATACCATCTCTGCTCTGTGTAGCCTGTCCATCTGCTTAATACCACCAGCCCATGCCTCTGGGTGATGGCGGTTGCCGCTAACGTGCTGTAGGAGCGCTGCCTTAAACAAGTCGGGGTATTTCTCCCTAGCTTCTTCATTAAGATAGGTCCACTCTATACCATAGAATTTTGATTGGTCGTGACCGTAGCCCTTAGCTATTAGCTGATGGCCCAACTCAATCTCTCCATTCTCAATGAGTTTTGCTGACAATAAAATGCAGTTGTTTCTTACGTTGTCAATGTGGCGTAGAAGGTTAGTCCTACGCTTACCTACAACATCTTCTTTTTCGTTCATCGTTTGAACCTATACAAAAAGAAAAGGGACACCATTACAGCGTCCCTATTAAATTAGTAGATGGAATTTGATTAAACTTCTGGTTCATCCTCTGAAATGTCAATCACTACCTTGAGAGGTAGCTTATCAACCCTACCAATAAGAAAATCATAAATAGAATCCTCACCAGTTCTTTCTAGCGTGATACCCATGCCGTCTTGAAGGTCAAGGATAAAATCCTCTACCAAACCGGCGACTCTCTCTATCTTTGCGTCAGCACTAGACATAGTACTATGAGCATGTCCTTCTAGTCCGTCCAATCTTTTTCTCAATCGACCCATTTTATACTCCTTTATTTCATTAATGTAAGCGGAGAAGGAGGGAATTGAACCCACAGGCCCTTACGACCACGGTTTAGCAAACCGCTGCACCTCACCAATACTGTGCCGCTTCTCCATAAGGGTAAATGACGAGACTCGAACTCGCTAGTGCTTACGCACACGAAGGTCACAACTTCGCTCCGCTCTCCAACTCGGACGCATCTACCATACTATTACTTATTATACACCTTTCTTATAGATTTGAATAAATGCTTGAGCTTTTGTATCTCTTCGCGCTTATACAATCTATTTAATTTACCACAATGTGGACAGTTGAACTGCCCCTCAGCCTCATGCCATCTATCACCAGCCATACAACTATAAGGGTCTTCATACCAGTGGGTTTGGATGTATTCTAAGTCTTTAATCTGACTCGTCTTACCACACCCATTCTTATTAGTGTCCTCATAGTCATGGTTGCAATGAGAAATACAAGTAACTGTAGTTAAAGATTGTTGATATTTAATCTGCCCTTCTACTTTAGCTAAACTAACTTTGAGTTTGTCTTCTTTTAACCTTAGTTTTTCAAGTACTTCCATCTTACTTCTCCAGTGTAGGCTTGAGTCGAAGGCCAACCTTCTTACTGAACACTACCTCGTCTAGTCCATACTGAGACAGTAGACCAAGTGTTTCCATTGTGTCGCACATGAAAGCCTTGTGTAGCTCCTCACGAATACGCTCAACAGAAACCTTAAGCACTCCCCTGTATAGCTTAGAGCAAGCTCGCTCAACCTCCTCAGACAGTTCCATACGCTTTGTAACAGCGAACCGAACAGCCCGCAGGATACGCAGGTAATCCTCTCGGAACCTGTCCTCAGCCATACCAACGGACTCAATCACCTGACGCTCAATGTCACGCTGACCACCGAAAGGGTCAATCAGCTTACCGTCTTCGCCCTTAGCAATCGCATTCATTGTAAAGTCACGACGCCCAAGGTCGTCCTCAAGAGAACCCATCTCTACGCTCTCAGGGTGACGCCCATCAGAATAAGCACCGTCCTTCCTGCAACAAACGAAGTCACAAGCTCCCATACCAGGAACCTTAGCCCGAATTGTTAGGAACTCAGGGTTCTCAAGGAAGATTTCTCCACCTCGCTTCTGAATCTCTAGCTTCATTGCCGCATAGGAGGGTGCAACTACAGAGTAGTCGATGTCCTTAGACTTTAGCCCAAGGATTTCGTCTCGCACGCAACCACCTACTTGGTAGAATTTAATTTCTTTGTTCATTGTACCACTTCCTTATCTTCGCAATACTCACAAGGTTTTGTCCAACTGTCATCACAGTGTGAGTGCTTAGCACCTTCTTCACACCAAGCACAAACAGGTAGCTCTTTTAAACCACCACAGAAAGGACAGTCGTCCCTTCCCTCAATCTTCAATCCAACGTCCACTTAATCACCTTTACCAATAATAAACAGTCCAATCATCTGGGTACGCCTTAGACATACCAGGAATACCAATCGTATCATCGTATTGATGGGCAATATTCTCATACCACCAATCAATCCACTCGTTGTCATTCAAGTGTAGTATTTCTTCACCATCACAATCCTTAAGAAAAGCAATTACTTTTGTAAGAATAGCAGCAGCATCATATTTAGGACTAAACCAATCTTCTGCATGTAAATCCTTTAGAAAGCTCTCGTATCCACCAACATAACAATCAATACTGTTAAGTGTATATAGATACTGATGTTCTTTGTAAAGTTCCAGCACTTTTCTTTGGTCTGGACATACTAAGTAGTATTCTGTACTCATTTATCGTCTACCCTATAAGTTGGAACATGAATGGTATCAAACCCTCTATTAGAGGGATACCCGTCAGTCATATCTCCTAGCTGCCACTTAATATCATCCCACGCCTTAGAATTACCAATCAAGGTAACTTTCTCACCTTCGTCACAGTCAGGGCACAAGGTAAGAGCCATGACACCCAAAGGCATCTCAGGCCAAATCTCTCTTGACCAAACCTGTTTACAACCTGGGCACTCTGTCTTACAAAGGAGCTTCGTTGGTTCTTGTTCATCCATTATAGACCATCCTCGAAAGAAGTCAAGCCCTGGTCGAAATTATTCGGGAAAACTTTCGTTGCTAGTTTCTCAATGTGCGACTCGTCATCGTCAAACTCAAAGTGTAACCCCTCCTCTTCACGAAGGTGGTTAGTCAAGTAGTCTTCAATGCTCATTTCTTATTCTCCCAGTATCTTCCACACCATGCACAACGCATTCGTATTTTAGTATTAAGAAACCACCATTTGCGATGGAACAATTTACACCAAAGTATTCTCATGGCTTTATCCTATTTAGTAGGCGAGACAGGAATCGAACCTGCACTCCTTTGTGGGGAACGAGGGCCTAAACCTCGCGCGTCTGCCAATTCCGCCACTCGCCCAGCGATTACTCTTTAATAATACCAGCGTGTATCTTGCGATGACAGTTAGAACAAACAACATCGCACTTCGATACTTCTTTCAATATAGTTTCAATACTATGATTTGATGCAATCAAACGAGAGATAGCACTCTCTTTCTGACTAGCATCACGATGATGAAAGTCAAGACAAACAGCAGTACTTTCTGAACAATACTTACACCTTTTTAACTCTTTGTATTCGTTAAAATATTTCTTGTTGCGTTTTCTTAATAAGGGTCTATGCTTCTTAGAACGTGCTTTATACTCCTCTAAGTTAGCCCTGTAGTGTTTACTACCAAAAAAATTTACACAAGGTTTACAACGAGCATGACGAATGTTCTTCTTCTTATTTTTAAAAGAAAAACTAGTAATACTTAACGTCTTTTTGCAATTAGTACATGTCTTATCCATACTATACCATCCCAAGGCCCCTGATTTCGGTACTCAAACTTCTACCTACAGAGGTAAAAATATTAAACGATAAGTGGTGACGGAGGGACTCGAACCCTCAATCCTCAATGGGCGTAATGGTTTAAGCATTATGTGTATATCCAGTTCCACCACGTCACCTCTCTTAACCATAAGTATTACGAGGGACAAAAATGTCGTCTACATGATAGAACACCCATCTTATTCCTCCAAAAGCAATGCATCAGGAGGTAGATACTCTACCTCTACATCATTACAGTGTGATACCGTATTACATAGCTCACATATACCAAACGACCTAACGACTGCATCATCAGGCCACTCTCTTTCGTTTGCACAATCACTACAAAATAACATTATAAACCATCCTATCTACCTCCAATAAATAGAGTATCCCAATCCGCTTCCATCTTCTCTCGTCTGTCATACTCTCGTTTACCGAGACCTTTATAGTTCTTATCTCTAAGACGAAGGCGGCGGCGAATGAATGAAGCCCTTGCGATACGCTTAGTGTTCTTAAAGTAGGGCTCTATCTGCCCTAAAAAGTCTTGAGCTTTTTGACCCACTAACACCCAATTCTTACGACTACCATCTTTCACACCATTAGTGATGATGCCGCCAAACTCTGACTGTAGGTACTCCATAACAGGCCAAATCTTTTCAATGCCAGTGAGCCTTACTTCTAAAACCCTGGGAGTATTCTTACCAACGTAACTCTTACGAAGGAGAATGCTTCCACGTACATCGAAGACGCCTGCGGCATGTGCTAATCTAATCTGCTTATCGCAATTCATAACAATTTCCTTTTAATATTGTCCTAGTTAAGTAGCCAGTATTGGAATCGAACCAATCAGTCAGGTTTCGTAGACCCGAAGCCACAATCCATTGGACCAGCCATTAAATATGCGAGTCACATTAAGTGAGAATCCTCATTCACCCTTTCAGGCAGTCTACTCTCTCGCATAAAGAGGAAAGACGGAATCGAACCGCTTGACACCGACGTTGCAAATCGGCACTCCACCATGAAGCATTAGTCTCTAACCTCATCCGTACTAGTACCATCGACGATAGCGATAGTGCTGTACTTTGGCTAGGATATAGTCCAAGCCAATATCTTTATCATACCACCAGGATACTTCAACTGAGATTGTGTCTCTGGTCGTCCACTCTTTGAACTTACCAGTGCCAACCCATTTATATTCCCAGTATTCCCATCCTATTTGATGGCCTCTTACTCTAATAAGACATTTATTTTCGTCTCTACCCCAGTAGAAGTGATACTTTGGGCGAGGGTGTCCAACACCAACTCTTTCTTGTATCTCTCTTCTGTGGTGAATAGGGTCTCCCCTAGTCTCTTCGATATGATAACGAATGTTATTTTTACGAAGGTATTCTTCTACAGCCCATGTTTCCTCCCACTCATCAGCAGAGAACTCTACTCTGTGCTTAGTGACTTGTGCCTCATGGTACTGTTTCTTACGTCTTTGTTGCCACTTCCAGCTCTTTCGAGGTGGATTAGAACAAAGGTCATCGTAAGAGTTGGGAAGCATTCTTGGTGTTCTCTTCCCTCGGACATATGCCTTATGGTCAACATCCTGGTTTGCTCTTCGTTCCGCTGTAGTTTTCGGCCTACGGTGATGAAAATCACCATTGCGGTTTTTCATAATAGTACTCCTTTAAGTTAGATTAGTAGTTACCTCCTAATCATCAGAGTACCCTTTCAAAACTGTGTTCATTTTTTATACCTCTTTTTGTTTTCTATTCGCATACAAAGACAATCATATACAACGTAAGTAAAAGCTATAAGAGCAAAAGCAAGGACAATAAATGCAAAGATAAGAGTTACTATTTCAGAATAAAGAACTGCCATTCCTAGTAAGCCAACGCCCCCAAAAATAAGCATTACTGCTCCTATGGCACACTTAATCTTTTCTTTTCTCGTTAAGTCAGGTCTCATTAATAAAATCCTTAAAGGTTCTCGTTTCCCATTCCCCCATTATAGAGGAAAATCTCGTCCTGTCAACCCTAAGAGGTGAAAATTTTTTCGGGACTTTCAGAAGCTACCGACCACTTTTAGGTAAAATCACTAAAAGGGCAAAAATTTTTCGGACATTTCAGAGTTAGTGACCACTTTTAAGTAAATAGTCCCCAAAATATGGCTTTCTATCACCCATCCAATGTTTAACGTGATGAATATCAGCATGTTCTTCTTCAGTTATGTGAACGCCGTTTCTGGCACCAACATTCTGTATTCGTGAAACATCAGGGAAAATATGTTTCATCCTCTTAGTATTTACAGTATGATTAACTCGAACAGCCCATGAAAGGTCTGGATAGTGGTTTAGGTTAAACTTTACCCACTCCCATCTATTCTTCCAAGTCGCCCAACCCCAACAGATAAAACCCTCTGCTGTATTTAGCTCAGAGGCAGAACTGTCAATAGTACCTTCTCTGTTATATCCACCTATGGAGAATATCTCCCTATTCAGCATATGCTGATAGCCCCACTCAAAGTAACGGAGAGCATCAACCGAAGGAACAGTGTCATCCTCAATATGGATAACATAGTCCGATTTGGAAAATGCCCTATCTAGCACAAAGTAGGTATTTAGGCTACATCCGTAAATCTCGTGATTTAACACTTCTTTAGTCTTGCAGGAAGAAAAGGCATTTGCCTCATTAGTCACATCTGCGTCATATCCGTCTATAGACATAATGACATGATAGTCTTCAATTCCCTCGCAAGAGGAGAGGGCGTCTAATACCTGTTTAGTGTAATCAGCTCTCTTGTGTAGTGTTATAGCTATTGTCTTCATAGTGCGCCTGAGCAGAATCGAACTGCTGTCTGAACATTGGCAATGTTCCATAATAACCACTATACGACAGGCGCATTTGACTACTTAGTAGTCTGCTTCGTCTTTTTCGACTTGTCCATTTTGGTACTCTTTTCCGTTGATAATGACCGTTGTGCCGCCATCCTTGATTCGGACAGCTTTGGTTTCAGGCTTAATTTCTGGTTCTTGCACTTCTGGCTTCACCTCTTCCTTAATCTCCTCAACCAACTCAACTATCTCCTCAACCTCTTTATTAATGACAGCAGAGGGCTTCGCGGGCTCCACAATCACTGGTTCCTCAATAGGCGTAATACTAAGATTATACCCTAATAGGGCAGCAACCGCCACCACAGTAGTCCACGCCGTTTTCGCCTTCTTAGCTTGGTCGATAAACCACTTCTTTGCTAATTCGCCCCTTCTAACAACCCACCCTTTCGCTGCATCAACTTTTGTTTTTGCTATTTTAGACTCAGACAGCTTTCTAATAAAATCAATCTTAGAATCTTTACTCATCGTAGCGAATCTCCAGTGTTTTTTCTATGACCGCGAATTTGCTTGTTAATATCGGGAACTTCGTCGATTTCATGTGAGCCGACACCAGTAACCTTCCATCCATTGACCCAAACCCCATTCTTTTGGATTTTTACGAATCCGTTCAATTTTGCATACTTAGAGGGTATCCAGGCAACATCTTTAACTACTGTTCCTTGGTCAACCGTTAACTCTAACGTACACTGTCTGTATTTTACTTTAGCTTTAGCCACGACCGTGACTCCTTATGTTAACGTCAGCCACCGCCAGGTTTTTTAGGTGGTTTCTTACCTTTTTCTAATCTAGGCTTACAAGCCTTACATAAAACACATTTTGGTTGCTTCTTTGCTTTTGACTCAAAAGAAGCTCCACACTTACTACATACATAGGTTGCCATCAAGTAGCTCCCAGGAGATTCGAACTCCTACTAAAAGTTTAGGAAACTTGCGTGCTATCCATTACACTAGGAAGCTATAGTGGGCCATAAAGGAATCGAACCTTTATCATCTGCACGTCAAGCAGATATTCTAACCATTGAAATAATGGCCCTGGTTTGAAGTATCTTACGCTATACCCATATCCGGCTTATCGACACATGTATCACCTATTAGATGAGGGGCGATGAGGTATGGCCTTACGGTCCCATACTACTTCAAGAGCGTGTGGGGAGAATCGAACTCCCGTCATAAGGTTGGAAACCTTAGGTAATACCATTATACGACACACGCATGTTTGTCAGTTTTTATATTATTACGCTCCGACCTTGGTGGGCATTCACCTAGCGTTTCGGCTCAATAGTCTCCTTATTTTGAAGTTCACATTCTTCTCTAAATATCTTAACTGCCTTTAGGGCGATTTCATCTATATGCTCTTCAAGCAAAATATCGCAAAATTCTTCTAACATCCAAAGATGGAATTTATCCATAGCAAAATCGTATTTATCCCATCCGCTCATTATCTTGCCCTATAGTTCTTAGTACTGCCACAACTCTTACAAAGGAAGAACTTCCTAAACTCCGAAGTAGGCGAAATATCAACCATCTTCAAAGACCTACATTCTCCACAAACAGGCATCAATAGATTTAGTAACCAATACATAATTTTTCCTTTAATTAAAGTAAGTGGGTTGCCGGGGATTCGAACCCGCGACCTCTCAGATTAAGAGTCTGGAATGCTACCAATAACACCTGCAACCCATAAGACCTGAGAAACTTTACTAGCCTGACTCGAACTGGCATCTCCTGGTTCTCCACCAAGTATGTTTCCAATTACACTATAGTATAGGTTATCTCTTCGTCGAGTTAATTACTCTCGACAGGTATTGGTCTTCACCTAGTAGTTTAGTGTCTTACTTAGGACAATTGCCGCGCGAGGCAAAGCAGGCCGCCGAGGAGTCGAACCCCGTCTTTTCGGGTTGGAACCGAAAGCCTCTCCCAGGAGGAGCGACCTATATCTTAAACTCCATTCAAGTAGTCAATCCAATGAGATAGTCTCACAGGAGCATGGCTCCCAAACATCTCAATGGTTTTACGAATCTCTTCCTTCAACTTCTCTTTACCCTCAGCATTTAGCAAAGGACTCGCTTCAAAAGACTTTTGCATTGATGCTCCAGCCTCCCAGCACTCTGCTGCTACCTCAGTGGGAATTTCCCAATCTTCTTGCTCGCTCATATTTTTATACTCGGTTTCTGGTCTATCTTCATTTCGGATGCCCAAAACACTTTACAGACTCTTCTATCTGCCTTAACAAACTCTGCCACCCTATTACCATCTTCGTCCCACTCCATAGCTCTCATTCTATATAGAGAATACTGTCCCTCTCCAACAGTTGAGACAATGGCGTCTTGAACCTTTTCAAAATCAGAGTAAACCCCAATGATTTCATTTCGTTCTTCTACATCGTCAACGTATTCAATATACTGAAGTATAAGTACTTCGCTCATATTAATCTCCTTTAGTGGAGGTATCGGGAATCGAACCCGCCGTCCGACTTTGCAAAAGTCAGCGCTCACCCATGAAGTACCCCCATGTTCACTGATTTGCCAGGCTGGCTCAGTGGGGCCTCATAGTGTTAGCTTAGCAACTCAATCAGCTTCGCTCGGATGTCTCCATCACGAGTATCCACATCATGGATGTCAACGCTGGTCTTCCAGTCTTCTACCGAAGTAGCAGACCCACCACCGTCTAGTGGACCGTAACAAGAACAATGACATAGATTGTAGAAGTATAGGATTCCATCCCTGTAACCTACTGCTTCTCCATCTCCATCATACCCATTGTCACTGTATGAATATACAAACCAGTCATACTTTTCAGCAACAACATGGTCCCACTCCCACCCACCTTCTAAACAATCACCACCAACATTGTAAACCTTCATAGCATTCTCCTTGTAAGAAAAGTAACAGTAAATTAGACTGATACATACTTTCTTACTTAGTTATACTACTTAGCTTACTTTGAATCCAATATTATTGATTACTACACACGGCCTCCACCTTTCGGTATGCTTTTCGTTCGCCGTCGCCTCTCTCAACCACTCCTCGTAATCAAAGTAGTCCCCCAGGTAATTGAAACCTGCCAGTGTCCTTATCAGGGATACTCGCTGAACCTCAGCGCGAGGACCAATCATAATATTCTCTTTTTCCAGTCATACCGTGATACTCCCAACCACAAGTTAGGCACTTCTCCCAGTCTGCTGAACTATCTCTTTCATGTTCACTGTCAACACACTTTTGCATAGTATTCTCTTGACAGTGTTCGCAATACCTTTCATCAACATACATAATCATATCTCCTTAGTGACGATGATGGGAATCGAACCCACGCTATCTCCTGGGTGAAAACCAGGCAAGGCTGCCAACAACCTCAACACCGCCATAGTAGCCCATGAGAGATTCGAACTCTCGTTGCTAGCTTGAAAAACTAACAGTCCTTCCAGTAGACGAATGGGCCAAACGTAGGCGTTAGCCTACTTAGGTAATATCAATCCAGGTTTCTTAGGAGTGATAACCGTCTCTTCATCTGCAAAAGCCTTATAGCCTTTACTTAGTGATGAGTGTGCTTCCACAATACAAATCACATCTTGTGTCTTAACAACAACTTCCTCAAGGTCTTCAGTCGAGAACATGGGCCATGCCTCAAGTCCCAAACCACCATCACCAGCCTGAGCGATAAACGCTGGATTAGCTAGCTTGTAGTGAGTAGCATTCAAATCAATACTCTTGACGGGTTTACTCTCACCACCAGTAATAGCTCTTGCTCGACAAACGATTGTTTGACCTGATGTTATCGTAACCAGTACTACTGGTACTTCCTGCTTCTTATCTGCCATTTCTTGTTCCTTTATTGTCCTAGTTTATTAAGTCGGAAAGACAGGATTCGAACCTGCGGTCCCTTGGTCCCAAACCAAGTGCGATGCCAAACTTCGCCACTTCCCGCTTGTCTTTGATTATCTTACACCTAAAATACAAAATGTCAAGCCCTGTGGAAAATAAATCCAAAAAAAAAGAGAGCCGCTGTGAGGCGACTCCCTTTGATTCAAGGATTTGTCTACCTCCTACGCCTAAACCACCCTCGGCGGCTCTGTGTGGTCTTAACAGTGGCCTTTTTGGGGACTTCAGGAGCCTTTGGTTCAGGCTTGACTTCTTCGACTTCTTCAACTATTACTGGCTCAAAATCGTAATTAGCCGATGGAGCCATATTATATGACACAGGTGACATATCGTAGGATAAGCCAACAGCTAGTAAAAACGCTAATGTAGTAATGGTCTTTTTCATTTTTAAGCCTTGCTCAATTCGAGGACTTGAGAGGTAACATCATATGTCAACTCCCTATTGTAACCCCTCACAGAGGAGATAACATATCCACCTCCACCGTTAATCATAGCAGATGAAATCTTAGGTCGAACGAAGAATGAGCCATCAGGCTGTTCATGCCTTTTTGGTCCACTATTCCATTCACCCCAAGAGTTCTGAATCATAAATAGGGGTCCACCATACTTTTGATGTGCCCAATCGGTATCATCGACACCAACCCACGCCATAGCATGATTCCATCCACCTGAGCGTTCACATAGGCCATCTTCATTTCTATTCGACCTGAAGCCATATCCAGAACACATTGAGATGCCGTAGCCAGAAGCTATCGCATCTCTTGCTTCGTCAGAAGACTTAACCGAGAATACGCTAAAAGCCTTGTTCTTAGCCGCAATCTTATTAAGCCAACTTGGTGTTCCTGGGCGACCCCAGTTGTGACCAGTGCGGCTATTATAGCGGCTTAGGTCAACGGAATTTCTCCCGCCATCATCATATTTTGCTCTTACTAAGAATCCACCTGGACCTTCTTGTGATACATACAGTGCTAAACGAGAACAGTTGGCTCCCTGCCCACCATGTCCACGATAACCATAGATGTTTTCTGTGGCTAAGCGTCCCTTGAACTCTGTTTCTCCGAACATCGCATCAATACAGTAATCCATCATACCAGCATTTCGCGTGGAATGACTAACACAGTCACCAGTGGTTTGGCTCTCATAGCCCCCAAATTCAGGGTCAAGCGTCAAAGCTGCCTTATAAGGAAGAGATACTCTTCCCTTACCTGCTCCCTTGGCGCCTGGAAAGACATCATAGAAGCGAGGGGCAACAGTCCTTAATGCCGCATAAGATGCAGCATCATGGATAACGCCCTTAAAACCACCGTCGTAAATCTCTGTTAACTGTTTAGGAGTCGGGGTAAAGTCATAATCAAAAACTGGCATGATTTATCCGAAGTCGTAATCAACGGCTGGATTCATTGCTGCCACACCTTCGTCGTGAATAGCACCCAATGCTGCTTCATCCATTGTTGCGGCTTTATCAATCATAGCCTGAGCTGCTCGTTTAACATTCTTACGACCACGAACACCCATTGTTCTACGAACATGAATCCTTAGACCAACCTGTTGTAGTCGAGTAGGGTTAGCTGCTGACTGAACAAAGGTATTTCTGTTTTCTTGACAACCTTGGATTAGCTCCATGATTACTTCGATAATTGCCATAATTCCAGTAATGGAACCATAGTTCTCTGTGTTACAGGTATCGCAGACTTCCTCTGCGAACTTTTCAATACTCATATTATTAGTTCTCCAGAACTTCTACTACTTGTTTAAAGGCGTCGATATGACCATCGAGGTCAGTAGAATCTAAACCTAGTTCTTTAAATGACTTACCAAGCCCAGGCCAGAATCCTGACCATGACTTAAGTGCAGTACTCGGTAGTTTTGCAGTTACGCGAACCTTAGCTTGGTTTACCATATCTGCTACGCCCCAAGCATCTGGCTGAGCTTCAGCCTCTTGAGCGATGTTTGAATAAATAGCTGCAACCTTACTCTTAAAAGTAAGTCCAGCGGCATCAACCTTAGTTAGTGCAGCTTCTACGTTTTGCTTGAAAGCATTAGAAGGAGCAGGATTAGGGTTGGGATTTGGATTAGGGTTAGGGTTTGGAGCTGGTCCAGAACCAACAACTTCAACAGTAGCAAAATGCTCATCGTATTGAATGTTCTTCTTTAGGTCTGGAACACTCTCACCATCAGGCTTCCAATTAGGGTCAACTTGAACATCAACCGAAATGGTGGTTAGTCTAATCTCATACTTACCAGGAGGAGCCCATACGTGTAGACCGCGACCGCCATCTACTACGATTCTGATTGCAGGTTTAGGCACATGCCAAATGTATACGTCAGCACCATCAGATGCTTCAATAATAATCGGCTTATGAGCATCAACCTTATCGGGCGCTGTGATAGCCCCGAAGATAGGTGCTGTTATAAACACCGCTAATAGGGCGAAAAACCCAATCTTAGCTGTTTTCCTCATTTTATTTGTCCTCTAAAGAGTTCACTTGGCGTAATATTACACAAATATTATACACCACTTCTTTAGAGTTGTATCTAACAAAGCTGTAGAGACAGGAATCGAACCTGTGACCTTTTAACGGGCGACGGATTAACAGTCCGCTCAGTACACCAACGTACTCCCTCTACATCAAGGGGATACTTAAATATCCCCAATATCCTTACATTTACACCTACATTTTAAGCGTTTAATCCTAAATTTGTCGAGCAGGGAAGAAATAATAGTGATGAGGGCGATTACCACCGTCCACTCTAATACTCCCCCACATATACACGCCATTGTCATGTTGCTACTCCCCAAATAGTCATCGTTGCGAACAATGCGAATATAGACACCGCCACAACAGCCTCTCCAATAAAAATACTTGAAATGGCTACAGAAGCCCAAATAGCAACGGTCGCAATAGTAGGTCCAATATGATTCATCTTCTTTTGTCCTCAACTGGTGTTATAACTAATAATAGTTGGTCGCCAGGAGCATAGCTGTGTTCGCCCCTAACCTTCCAGCCCGCCACCCTATAGGCATCGTGGATTTCCTCAGCAATCTCGCGTTCTACACTAAAGGTACATCTACCCAGTCTTTTCAAAACGCCGTCAATCTTCTCTTGTGTGTCATTTACTCTTTGTAGTCTAGTCTTTTCATGGGCTACTTTAGCGGCTTTAGCCCCAGCCTTGTAATCTTCGTACTTCAAGACCATCAACTCTTACTCCTGCAAGACTACTCTTGCTCGTTAAGCGGGTGTTTGTCAGAGTATTCTTTGACAACCTTCCCTAGTTCAGTTGTCGTATATTCAATATCACCATTTTCATCAATACCAGCATCTAGTAATCCAAGCATAGCTAAGCTAGTCATAGCATAATCTGCTAATAGCTCATTACACATATCTGCAATAACTTGCTTGTCCATTAAAAACAATTCATCAACAGTCATTTCATCGAGCAGTTGGTTCATAACATAGCGAGTTATTATGGCTTCTGCTCCTTCTAACTTAACATTTTTACTTCTAGTAGTAGCAGCGAATAGTGCTACCTCTAATAGGAGTTCCTCGTTGACCATAGCTTCAACGGGTATCTTATAATCTTCGTTCATAAGGATTCCTTGTAAGAGCAGACATTCGGACTCGAACCGAAACTTACGGAGTACGAAACCGTGGTACTGCCAAATTATACTATATCTGCCAAGTAGGGGTGACAAGACTCGAACTTGCACTGGTCACGTTCTAAGCGTGATGCCTCTTTCCAGTTGGGCTACACCCCCATACTTTATACGAAGACTATGTCTTCTCTCTTTTCTATGTTTCCTTCGATGATACCATCATCTCGTTCCTCATCAATAAAGACAACTTGCAACTTATGCTCATGTAGGGCCTTATTGATTTTGTTAATAGTATCCAAAATATTGTCATCATACTCAAACTTAATGTCCATTTAACAGCTTTCCAATCTCTTCTTTCAATTCCAAAAAGTAAACACACCTAGAACAACCACCATCACTCTTATACCAATGCTTACAGCTATTACAATAGCTATACATTATTGAGCCGATACTACCCATTCTTGTCATTCAACAACTCCCTAATCTCTTCCCTCAGCTTCTCTGGAAAAGCACAATTCTTGCAATAAAGGTCTTCATCAAAGTAAAGGACACCCCCACAATCAGAACACAAGGTGCAACTTCTTGTGGGTACTCGTCCTACAGGAAATGTGTATACTACAAAATCACTCATTAATTTCAGCTACAATAATACATCTCTCATTACTATTTGTGTCTTCGTAGGAAGAACCAGCAGTCATTGCCCCAGGCCCCTCAACACCATCATAATAGTAGCTTTGATTGATGGAACTAATCCCATTCGATACATTCTCTAGCTCGTTCAACATAGCGGTACGAACGCCTGTCAAGCCAGTCACTAACCCCGCCACCAATATGCCGCTAAGCATAATATACTCGGCTGAAATAATACCGCCGATTTCATCGTTCCATAGTTTTTTTAACATAATAGGTTGCACCTTTTTATTTAGGAATCTTTCTAAGTTGTTTCCATACCTGTTTGTCAATCCAATTACATACTATTTCTGGTACGCATATAGTGCGAACTCTTGACTTGCACGACCATATGAATAGTTTACTCCAAAATTCTAACTGAATATGCTCCCAAGTGGAGAGATATTTACTCTTCTTAGTTCGCATGACACAGTAACTCTTTCTGTTTTAGTAGTCTAAGTTATCTTTTAGAAATCGCCTAGACCTTCTAGTGTGAATCCTTTTTATTTCTTTACTGCTTGCCTGTGAACGGCTACGCAATATTCTTCCTTCGTTATTTGTCTCTGTCGCCAGGGCTTCCTTGGGAAGCATCTTATTGGCAGGATATGTAATGTGTTCAGGACAGTGAGCATGTTTGCTTTGCATTGAGTAGCTCCCCTATTTCCATTTTAAGTAAGACATGATTAAACCCAACATCCTTACCCTTTAAGGTAGAAAGAGCAAAGGAGATAGCGGTTGCATAGAAACGCCTTCTTTCTTCACCCGTCAAACGCCTATCATCCAGCATTTTTTCAGCTAGGGTCTGAACCCTATCCGTTTCTTCCTTATTGAGTGTCCATATATCCATAATATTCTCCTAAGTGGTCCGCCGGAGAGTCGAACTCCGTCCTAACGAGTTAAAAGCTCGCAATGCAACCATTACACCTACAGACCATGTGGCGACCATGTGCCACCCACATAAGAAATAACCCTTAGTGAGAGTACTGACCTTGGACGGCAAATCCAACCCTTCCTATGTCACTAAGACTAACTTATGCGGCAAAGCCACCGAGCAACTTTGTACCACCCACCACCGTATTCATGGGTAGATTGCAGGAGTCGGCGGTAAACCTTCTCCCTCATACTCCTCACCCATTATCCTAATGGCAGCAAAGCCGCAGTAGCGACGGTCGGATTCGAACCGACGACCCACAAGTTCGGCTTGTAGGCTCCTGTTTCCAAGACAGGTGGATTACCAGACTATCCCAACGTCACTAAAGTGGGAAGTAAGGGAATTGAACCCCCCGGCAACCACCACATACAACAAGGCCAAGTGTTTTACAGACACCCATGTGGAATACCTCCCTAGCTTCGCGTTTTGTTTTACTTGGAAGCGTCACCCAAACCAAGAGGTTCCTTACGGAACCATTAGCGCTCCAAACGGGAGTCGAACCCGCAACGTGCTGATAGACAATCAGCCTCCATTACCATTTGGACCCTAGAGCGTATCTCAAGAAGATTCAACATAACGAATGAAACTTCTCTGTCTTTTACGTTTCTTGTTTAAGAAAGAGATGTCAACACCATGCTTATTAACCATCTGTGTCATCCAACCCTTACGTTTTTTATTCAAAGCCCATTCAAGAAAAGACTCAATATCAAAATTAGGATATTTTCTTAAGTGTTCTTTTGCTGCATCTTCAATATCTTTAGTTATCATAGATTCTCACCATCGCAATCTTATTTAACTTCTCATTAGCTTGGTTGGTCCAGCTATCACCCGTATTGGTAGATAGTGGTCTAGCAGCCCGCTCAGCCCAGTCAACCTTCTTAATAGGAATCTCAGGCATCATATCGTTGGCTAATAGAGTATACCCCAAAGCCCAACCTGCTTGATTAGCAGCAATCATCCATAATACAAATGTCGTATTCATAATGTCTCTTTCTGCAAAAACCGTTAGTAAGCCACCCAGACGGGAATCGAACCCGCAGCATTCGGATAGACAATCCGACTCCATTACCATTTGGACCCTAGGCGTTAAAGTGGTACGAGGAGGATTTGAACCTCCGCTGTCACTGGGCTTCAACCAATCGCTCTACCAGACTGAGCTACCGCACCATCTTCCACGATATTTTTTAATCCCGTCGTGGATTTCTTGGGGTGTCTTTCAACAGTAATCCCCCAGCGGGATATTATAAACAAGCCTAAGGGATTTGAACCCTCTACTAAGTGCTTTACTTAGCTTACTAGGAGTTGCAACTCCGTTGTGCTTCGTGCTGCGCAGCTTCAAACTCTTAGTATGACAACCATGCCTCGGCCATCAAAGTGGGAAGGGTTGGATTTGAACCAACGCACACGGGCCGCGCGACCCTGCTCTACCGGACTGAGCTACCTCACCCATAGTGTTTCTTATTTAACTCTTGTTGCATTTCTTGATAATGCTTCTTATTCTTTTCCTCCCAAAAGGAGAACTCACCTACTGAGATTGGAAAGAAATCATAGTTCTCAGTCAAGTTTTCGTAAGTAAAGTGAGCATACGGCTTAGGTCTATTACCTTTTAGGTCAGTAGGACCATTCCTTATCTGATAGACACCATATTCCTCAACATACTCAAAAATCATACTATCGTCTGGACGAACGAGATACCTTGCCTGCATAGTCATCTTCAATTTCCCTTACTAAAGCGTCTGCATATTCAATATCAGCATTACGAACTTCCTTGTCGTTACGACCATCAGGGTCAACATCAAATGCCCCCATACTTCTCTTGTTCTTACGCAAGTTTCGTTCCTGTCGAACTCGCTTTCGTTCTGACTTCTTCATTTTAGATGAAATTTCCAATTTGTCAAGGGGTTCAAAAAATTTTCTCAGGATTTGTCTCGTTTAATCTAGGACGGTAGAAAGTATAAAATTTTTCAAGCGTCACCAACTAAGCTGCGCTAATCTCTACGAGGTTAATCGTATCATAGTTAAAAGCATAGGGATTCGGAAACCCCTTCTCATTAACATCAACGAGTCCAGACGCATCAATACCGCGAGCGTGCAGGATACCTGCAAACTTATCTGCGGCGAGCTGTTTGCTCTCAGCATCTAGGACGATGCTATGTTTAATGTTTGATACGTAGTACTTCATTTTAGCTTTCTTACTTAGTGTTTTAGTAGCCCATAGGAGAATTGAACTCCTGATTCTAGCTTGAGAAGCTAGCGTCCTAACCACTAGACTAATGGGCCTTGCTCCCCTATCATACACCTAAAATCGGTTTTGTCAAGGGGTTGTGGAAAAAATTCCCAAATTCTCCAAAAGTGGAGATGAGGGAAACATAAGTGGAGATGGAGGGAGTCGAACCCTCGTAGCTGCACAACATTACTATGTTTACCGTCTACACGTTTAGTCAATTTAAGTTATTGACAACTATCATCACTCTGTCCAGCTTTTGGCTTACGCAGCTAGGGCGAAAGTTCCGGTTAAAGAACGGGTTTTTGTTCCGGTCAAGGAACGGCTTGTGCCAGCTAGGGCACCTGTCATTACGCTTACATTTAAGTTTGCAGTTAATGTTGTTGATTTGATTTTTTAAGTGGCCCTTCGAATCACCCACTACGTGCAAATAATCTGTTCTCATTGTCAGTCGATACCAGTTCATCCCCATATAAGTATTTTACACCAGAAGGTCAGTTAAACCCTCATTCATGTTTACGTTAAAGGCTCTCGCCCTATCTTCCTTGTCTCCTGTTTTTCTGTTGTTAATCAATACTCGCTCTCCTTGTCCAATTCCCATAATTAAGTGGTCGTATGGTAAATTCCATTTTCCCAACTGTTTAACTGTCAAGTCTCTAAGGCTTTCTTTTCTTGCAGAGACAAAGACAATGCAATGTCCTTGCGCCTCTAGCTCTTTAAGTTTATCTAAGGCCCCTGGGAGGGCATCTGTTATTCTTTGTTCAGGACCATATCTTTCTTGTTCTTCTGGAGTATCCTGATAAAGGACGGTTCCATCAATATCTATAAAGAATGTTTTTCTCATAGTCTCTTTACTGTAGCTGTTATAGCGGGTTTTTGAATACCCTCAGTTATTGTGAATGAATATCCTGTTACTTCATTGAACACCCTAGTGAACAGAGCCTCCATAGACATTCTAGTAAACATATGGACATGGCCGCAAAATACTGCTGGTAGTGGCCTGTTTGTAGGAACCTCACAGAAGAATACTCTTGGGTTTAAACTGTATACCTTCCATAAAATCTCTATCGGGTCATCTGTATGTTCAAGAACATGCCAATTAGTCACCACATCGTAGTGAGAATCAACATCAGCAGCCAAAAAGTCCGCATTCCACGTTGTGAATCCCAATCTAGTCGATTCATCAGTTAAGCTAGGGTCTAAGTCCAAACAATGGACAGTATCTACCAACAAAGCTACATGACTAGCAAAACTCCCACCTCCTGAGCCAACGTCGAGCAACTTATCTTCATTGTATACGAAGTCTCGTACTTTGTCAACCCTACTCTTAGAAATCCATCGCCTGGACTCGTGAAACGCTGGCAACACCTTCCTGTCTGCATCAAACTCATTTTTAACACGATGAGAGGTCGTTTTAGTCCTATATTCTGTAGTATGAAAGCCTATACTGTCTTTATAGGGGCGAAACCTATGCCTACAGACCGAACACTCTCTATAAACGAAATCTTTATCTTGTGGCTTATATTCACCTTCACAGCAATGGCACTTCATGTTTGAAACTCATCTGGAATGTAGTCGTAGTTGAATTGGTCTATTATGCTTCTGTCTAACTTCATCAGCTTATCTAGCTGGCCTGGATTGAATTTCACAAGTGAGGGACTTTCGTTTTTCTTGTCTGGAAAGTCTTTAAGGGTTATCCCTTCGTACAACGATAATACCCTCTCCAAATCCTCCTGAAGTGTCTCTTGCCTACCTATAAAATCACAATGAGGAGTGAAATAACCATATAGCGAATTTAAAACGGAGCCATTATGCTCATTCCAACTAATCACCTTGTCTACATATGTCGCAAAATTATGGTCTTTGCAAAACATATCGAACATAGGCAGTAAATTGTTATTGTGTGTTCTGTTCCACGTATTGGTTGCCCATCGAAAGCTCCAATATGACCGATACCAACTGAGAGGATGTCTAACGAAACAAAAACAGGGCTTATCTAAGTCATACTCTATATTGTGTATCGAGTGACCTACCACTACAACATTCTTAGTTCCTTTCATCACGGAGGCATTTATTGGAGGGCTTGTTAATATTGAAGAAACCCACTTACCACCAGTCTTAGGGACATGGAGAAACACGCTGTTCTTTAGTTTTATCATTTGTTGTATAGTCTCTTACACATATCAAACTGCCACTGTTCATCAATATCTAAACATTCATATTCAGGCAGAGGAAAGAGTTTGGGCATTTCCTCTGGCATCCTCGCCATCCAGTATCCCTGCGGAATCGCGTCTATACGGCTCGCGTAGAGGGCGTGAGCGGCCTGACAGGTCGGTGCTACAGCTTTGGTATTCATTAGGTCTTGACCAACGGGCCACTCGTTCAGGAGGCCGTGTGGACCCCAGAAGTAATCCTTTTTTGAGATTACCCCGAACATACCCTCGTCTGAACTTTCAGCAAACACATCGAAAAAGTTTACTATCGTGTCGGTCTTTAAGAAAGGCATACAGGCATTAACCATTATGACATATTCATACCCTTCGTCTAAGAATCTCTGATACCACTCATATATTGAGGTTAAACCCGTATCTGCGACAGCAGACTGTTCACTTCTTCTGAATATCTTGGTTTGTATTTCCTGTTTCTCAAACTTAGTATCTTCAAGAAGTTCTTCCTCACGAATAGAAACATATGTGTTATATCCCGTCATATCCTTAATAAGTTCTAGTTTCTCAAGACATATGCGGAATAAACTCTTGTCATCAGGTCCAAACGGAAGTATCATCTTTTGCGGTATTCTCTGCGACGACAGGCGAGCCTGTGTCATCAGGACTATTTTACTTTTATCTTTCACCCTCTAAGTTTCTTTCTCACTGGTTTTTCGCTCTCTGTAACACCAATTATACCCTTACCCCTAGCTAGTTCTAGTAACTGAATCTCCCCGACTAGAAGCCGTAGCTCTAAAGGCTCAAGGGAACACTCTTGGTCAGTTCCCCAATTATCCTTGTCTAAGGTGATGTGTCGCTCAATATAGGTCGCCCCCATATAAATAGAAGCAGAAGTCACCGTTGTCCCAAGCTCATGTCCTGAATATCCAACTGGGCACAAATATTTGGCTTGTAGTTTCTTGATACAAGATAGGTCAATTTCCTCTACAGGAGCAGGATAGGTCGAATTACAGTGCATAAGTACGAAATTGTCATGGTATCTCTTCACCTGCTTGACCACATCATCAATCTCTTGTTCTGTTGACATACCTGTTGAGATAATCAACTTCTTGTGAGTAGCAGCACAATGTGATACCAACTCAGTATTCGTTATCATTGCCGATGGTAGTTTAATCCAGGGTAGGTCGTACTGCATTAGGAAATCTAATGAGTCTATATCCCACGGGCTCGCTGACCACTCAATACCTATGTCTTTAGAATAGGTGTCGATTGCGTCAAATTGACGCTTATCAAACTCTATCTTCTTTTTGTATTCAAGGTAGGACATGGTCCCCCAGGGGGTATCCTTACCAATACACTTTTGGTGTTCTGGTACACAAACATCAGGATTACGCTTTTGGAATTTTACGGCATGACAACCAGCATGTTGTGCTACACACATTAGTTCTAGTGCATCCATCAAGGAACCATTATGGTTGATTCCAATTTCAGCTATGATATACGTTTTCATATTTCAATCCTTGGTATGTCTTTATGCATGTGGCTCTCTCCCACTATCTGTAGTTTACAGTTGTGTGTCTTTAGCCATTCGTAGATGTGTCTGCTCCCAGGAACGGCAGCTTCATTATGTTCTTTTATAAAGGTGCAGCGGGATGCCTGTTTAGTTTCATAAAAATGATTATGTTTTTTGCATCCTTTTGAGTATCCATCCCACCCAATCATAGTAACAGACCTAACCCCTAAATGTTGAGCGAAAAAGAAAACTGTTTCAAACATTATTCCTGGACCGCAAGGTTTGTCTTTTTGAACAGAGTATCTGTATGGGTCTAACTTAACACCTCCACACACAGAATTTTTCATACTGTTCATTTTTCCAATCTTAGTGAAAACATCATGCTTAGGTAGCCCCTGAGAAGTAACACTATCGCTGCCTATTGACAATAGAGGGTCTTGTGTATATTTGTACTTACCATCACTAGGCATGTGAGACTTATTAAAGAAATGAAAGTAACTCTTTAAATTAGGTACTATATCTATGGTTTGCTTAACACATAAGACAACCTTGTTAGAACAATAAGACAATATCTGTTCTTCGGTATAATTATTTAATGATGGCCCACAGGTTAAAATTACAGCATCGTATCCTTTGCCTGCATTATGAAACTTCATAATTTTTTTATTTAGCTTGTTGCTCATTTCTTTCTGTCCAACCTTCTCATATGCCATGCTTTCTATTTCCGATAGTCATATGGAAAGGATAGATAGGTTCTTTACCTAGTCCTAACTCAACCCTAATCTCATACAATCTTTCACACTCAACATCAAGCCAGTAATGCACCCCATTATTATCTACACCAGGATACCATGTGAACTCTATTATTTCTCCCTCGTGCGCGTTCCATCGCACTAGTTTAGGCGGGACTTCATTTCTTACTACTGTAATATGCGCTCCCCACATAGGAGCCATTAACTGACGAGTCCTATGGGTAGCCTGACTATACAATTTCTTATAGTAATCGCAAAAACCAATATCACAATCTACTACAACCCAAAACCGGGTCTTACCGTAGCGTAGCTTTCCTCTTGATTTAAACATGGTCCAAATACCTTACTATAATCTATAAATCTCCAATCGCTAAAGTCTGGAACGGCATTAGGTCTTTGATAGGCGACAAGAAGTAAGTATTCTTTGACTTCGTTCCAATTACTGAAGAATTTATTATGTCCAAGCCCAATACCCCATAAGAAGTTGGGAACCTCGGCCTTACCCTGCTTACACATTAGAATTACAGGCTTCTTCTCAAGCGAGGCGTAAGTCAACTCCGTATTAGTACCTGACGAGTGAACGTCCGTATCAATATATACAATGCAGAAGTTACATAGGTCGATGAGGTGTAGGTCTGTCCTGACTATCTTCTTAGCCAGCGTCTCAACCTCATCATACCGGCCTTGTTTCTTTAACTCTTTGATTAGTTCGTAGTACCCATCATTCTCTTTAAGGGAGTCTGTTACTGGGTTGTCACAGGGATTCAACACCCCTATTCCCATCTTCCACAAAAACTCTGATATTTCGATGCGCCATTCAACACCTCGGTCAGGAACTAGGTCCATAGGACCAGCAAGGTAGGCCATTGACCCTCTTAGTCTATTCGTCATTTAATATTTTCCCACTCAGGTAAATCGCCATTCCCAGTGATACAGAAATCTTCATAAGTATCCATCAGTCGTCGTCTCGTCTCTGCTTCCATGTCTCCAAAGACCGCAATAGCGTCTGAGAGGTCCGTATAGCCCAGTTCGCGGACGTTGAACACCTGCGACCACAATCGACTCACAAAGTAATTGAACGCCCCCTTAGTCTTATCGGAGGGAACATTCCGTAGAATGTGTGCTAGGTCTTGAAAATCCAGACCAATCCCACGTAAGGTATCTTGTCTTTCGTCTACCCAATGATTAAGTTCATCATCAATGAACTTTCTATCTTCTTTACTAATGTATGGCATTAGAACTCCTCCAATAATGTGTTGATTTCTTCTTGTTCTCTTTCTTTAAATCTCTTTACTTTTTCCTCTGCTTCTTTAGCAAGTTTAGAGATTTTGTTTGAGTAGGCTGATTCATATACCTCGTCCCAAACCTCATGTAGCCTCTCTTTGGTTTCATTGGTTAAGATAAACCTATGGCCTACGCAAAGATTAAAATCTCTACGCTCATCATAAACATGCATCATAAGACGAACCTCTTTACCAGAGGGAGACCTTGCGTGCAACTGAATTGTTGTAAAGGTTGAATAACCAGAGTTCTCTGCTTCTATCCAGTTTAGTGTCTTTAATGCGTCTAAAAATTTTGAAGTAGCATTGTCTACCATATCATAAACCTTAATCGTTAATGTTACTACCCACCGTGTCACAAGCTCGAAGCTCATAACTGTTACGTTTTCAGACCCCAAATTAGTAATTTGTAGGTATTTTATCTAGGCAGGCAGTAACACAACGACATTAGTTATGCAACACCCTCTCTGTCTCCGACCCCATTACTGGTGTTCCGGTCGAACACAAATTGTTTCTTTGTCTCTATTATAGACCCAAATCTCTACATGTCAAGCCAAAAAAATATCGCGTAGCTGTAACGGCTACTTATTTTCTTAGCGGCTGGCCGTTTGCCCTCTCTCGTCTCTCGCATCGCCACATTGCCGTCGTGGATGCCGTACAAGACGCATAGGAGGATAACAACTGCTAGTATTGGACTGAACATTATTTTCCCTTCCTTCTAATGACCTTTTTAATTTTGTGGGGCCTCATTACATTGCCCGTTTCTTTACTTAACCTTGGCTCACCCATATACAAATAGCAAAACCCACCATTATCCTGGTTGGTAAATACTTGATGTGTACCAATACCTTTGTCGTCAACAAAAGACACTCTAAATATCCCATAGTGACCCATAGGTATAATTTCTGTCTCTCCGCTGTCAACATCCTTGTACGGATAGAAGGGGCCATGACCACCCACTGACTTAATGAACTCACCCTTCTTCAACTCTCGCCAGTCGAACGGACCTTTGAGTACCTTGTTCTGCTTGATTAGCTTTGGGGCAAAGATAAATTCAGCACCGCACGCACAGTACTTAGCCGCAGGCCCAGTAGGTTCCCCGCAAGAATTACATTGTTTAACGCCTTTTGGCATGATTTGGTGTATCCATTATAATAGTGTGGACATTTATTAACTTAACGGAGAAAATTACATGTTAGATATAGATAAAATAACAGAAGATTACTACAATGGATTGTCTTCCAGACAAATAGCGAAGAAATATCAGTGTAGCAAATCGACCATTCTCAATAAATTAAATAAGGCTGGGGTCATACTACGCTCAAACAGTAGAAAGAATAGACCTAACAGCCTTCCCATTTCTAGTAAAAGTGGACTCTTAAACCAAAGATTTGGAGGTCTTTTAGTTATTGAGTATGTTCATGGTGGTTGTAAGTGTTTGTGTGATTGTGGAAAAGAAATTGTTCTTCCAACTTGCAGGTTACTAAATAAATCATACCGAAGTTGCGGTTGTAGGATTAGTACAAAGGGTGCAAATCACGGAAACTGGAAAGGAATAGGACATATTCCTAATGCTTATTTTCTTTCCATTAAACATGGGGCCGAACGTAGAAACCTTGAGTTCTCTATCACTATGGAATATATAGATAAACTACTTACCCAACAGGACCATAAGTGTAATATATCAGGGTCTCCAATAAAATTAGTATCTCGAAACAAAGACACAACAGCATCTCTTGACCGCATTGATTCATCACAGGGTTATATTGAGGGTAATGTTCAATGGATACATAAAGCAATCAATACTATGAAGTGGGATTCACCACAAGAAGACTTTATTAAGTGGTGTAAACTTATAGCTAAAAACAACTAACTATACTTAGAGTCCCAAGCTTTTGCACTTCTCATTTCTTCTATTTCACCAGCAGCAAATGAGGCTCGAAGCAAATCCTGCACTGCTTTTTCGCCAATACAATTACAAATTGCTTGATAGTTATGACGAAACTCGACAGCTATTTTTTGGACATTCTCAAAACTATTGAGACCACTTATGTATTTGTCTGTTGGATGAGGGTCCATACCAAACCAATTTTTACTGAGCATAGTCTAACTCCTTCATGCATTTATTTAACGCCTTCACCTGTTTGGCGACGGTCGTAGTCTCTTCCCAGTCATCTAGTAGTATTCTACCGCCAATACCATTAGCCTTCTTAAAGGCATCTACTGCCATCTTGTAGTCCTTCTGGTCAGCAGGAGTGATTGACATTTTCTCGCTGGTCCCATAGAGAAACAACTGTTTTAGCCAACCCACGGTCGTTGCCTTATCGTCAACCTCGTAGACCTCACTACCCATAGGCAGGAGGTCATCCTTAGTAAAGATTGGTACTTCGTCAGGAATCATTTTAAGTCCTCTGGATAAGGGGGTTTTCCCTGCTTGTATCTCTTGACTGGCTTCCCTGTTAACATCATCTTATTTATACTATTCACAACCATATGAATAAAACAAACAGTCATAAGTACTGCAATGCCAATACAGGTAATGTAGAACGAAAGAAACATGCAATCTAGGACTACGTTGATTATGTCGGCTTCCATTGTCCAATTACCCTTCCTCTAGGAGTTCGTAACACCATTTTGTTTCGCAGGAGAAAAGGTTCAATTACCTGAGTAATATCCTCAGCCTTCAATCCTGTCTGAGCCACAATAGTAGCCAATCCAACAGGGTTCCTAGTCTTAGTAATGATACCAGCCAGAGCCTTCAGGTACAACCTGTCCTGCTTAGTTCGCCCATGCTCATCAACACCCGTCATGGCGAGGGCTTTCACCACAGTCTCTTTCCCTGCCTGACTAATGTTCTTTGAGGTACAATAGTCTCTCATCCACTCTAATCCTGAGTTCAGGACTCGCGGGGTTCCTCTCGACACTCTAGCCAAGTGGAGCAAACCCTCCTCGCTCATGTTCAGGTTGAGCCTCTTAGCATTGCCCTTACCAATCTCATAGAGGTGGACATTGGAGTATAGCTCTAGCTGTAGCTTCTGCTTGAACCTATCTCTGAGTGGGGCTAGCAGCGTGCCACCCTCTGTCGTAGCACCGACAAAGCTAAACTTAGGCAGTTCAATCGAGGTCGTATCAACGCCGTCAGACAGGTCTACCCTGAAGTCTTCAATGACAGTCAGCAAAAATTCTTGGATGGGTATTGGCAGTCTGTGAATCTCGTCGATAAACAGAATGTCACCCTCTTGAATATCCATGACATAGGGCAGCATCTTTTTCATACTACCAATGTTTGCACCATTGCCGATTACAATTCTCCTGCCTGCCTCATTAGCTAGAGCGCGGGCTAGAGTAGTCTTACCAAGTCCCGGTGGACCCTCAAATAGAACGTGGGGTAATGCCTCTTTACGTTTCTCGGAAGCTCCTACGAGTATCTCAAGGACTTCTTTAATATGTTCTTGTCCGATAATATCATCAAATTTAGTTGGTCTCAGTTCCATCGTTTAACTCCGCAAGTGCAAATCTAACCAATTCCCCAGTACTCTGAGGATTCTTTGTCAAACCTTTTTTCATTATGGTGTCTGACACTTCCATAGTGTAGCCCTGTGCCCTAATCAGCCGATAGGCAGATTTGGTATCAACACTAGAACTCACTGGCACTTTCACTTGACTGACAGGAGTAGCCGTGAACTTAGCATTGGTTAGCTGCTCAAGCTCAACTGTCTTACCGCAGTAGCAGTCGATGACCGGATTCGGTCTTAGCACTTCCTTTAGGGGTTTATAATGAGCGAACTCACAGTGCGGGCATTTGTATCGTAACTCTGTATCATGGTCATAGGGTGTCAGTTTCATCTCAGCCCCTTAAAAGAACAGGTATCTGGCGACACTAAGAGTAATCAGAGTTATCGTAGTAACAAAGAAGTGGGTAAAAGTCCAAAGAAAGACATATTCTCCGTCTATCTCAATTTCCTTTTCAGTCATTGGAACCCTAGAGCTTATTAGCTGATACGATACAAGAGCCACATAACTTAAAGACCATGAGTTTTCAGGAACGCTTACTCCTAAGTCTGGCAAGAACCACACGGCAGCACAGGCTAAAACAAAAGCACGCCAAATATTACAAAGAATACCAAGAATCATTAGGCAAAAGGTAGCCATACTATCATTCCTCTCAAAATTAAAAAGAGACAGGGGCCTCAGTGAGACCCCTGCCTTTTAGATTACCAATTATCCCGGTTAGGGGTTCGATAAGACGGGCTAGCTTTAACATCTGCTAACTGTCTGGTTAGCTCTTCAACCTTAGCCTCCAACTCTCCGACAGTCTCGCTGACAACATCACCTTCACTGAAGGAGTCGTCCTCATCGTAGTCGTCGTAGTCATCTTCGTCGTAGTCGTTATCTGCCCAGCCCCAGTCGTAATCCTCGTCGTCCAGAGGACTAACAACTTCCTCACCTCTTGAGGTGTAGACTGCACCGAATAGTTCACCAGTGAACTCGCTAAGTACTTCGTACTGACAAGTACGCAACTTCTTGTACTCGCAATCGTTAGGCACAGAGACACAGTGCTCTGGGTCAACCTTGACTAATACAACTCGGCCATCCCGACTACCATACCAGCGAACGTACTCCATTGCACCCACATGCAATCCTTGCGAACAGTGGTGGTTACGGTTGTCGTCAACCTTGCCACGCTTCATCTTAACCACCTGTCCAGGTGAGTTGTCGATGGTTCCACTGTAGATGTCCTTGAAGTCATCTCGGACAGCTTTGTAGGCGAGGAAACATCCATCCTCGGTAATGGGTAGTCCCTTACGGTCAAGGAAGTCAAATAGCTCCTGGGCCGACTGATAGGACGGGTTAAGGTCAACACGCTCTAGGAATCGCAGCAAGTTGGTTGAATCCAACCCTGCCTGCATCTGGTCCACGATACGTGTAGCTACAGCATTGTGAACCTGAAGGCCATTGTAGTATACAACGCCATCCTTCACAGTAGCCTTATTCGTACCATCACCTGAGCCAGAGTTCAAGAACGCTTCAGTTGCCTTTTTAGCATCCAGCAATTCCCTTGCCTCATCCTCGGTTAGTGTACGAAGATTCTTCTTAATCTGACCATAAGAAGGGTGGTCTTTACCCAGCGGATAGGAAGCCCCATCCGACAGGGTAAAAATGGTCAACTCGCCACCAACATAACTGAACTCTACGCCTTCGATTTTACTCATCTTAAATTCCCTCACATTTGTCAATAAGGTTAACATAACTAACAATCTTCGCACCGTGATTCCTTACATCCCACGATTCGATTACTTCAAGCATACCATACCGATTAAGGATGGCAGCCTCTTCGTTTTCGAGGTTGTACTTTGCATCACCAGCTAGGTCTAGCCGCATGATGTTAGCCAACTTCTGGGCACTAGAACACTTAGTACCGCTACTCGCTTTCACCTTCTCTAGTTCCTCTACCTTTGCCCAAAAGGAATGGAGAGGACTTCTCTTGTCAAAACTGCCATTTGCAATCTTGATAATCGAGCGATACTTGTCGCCCTGAAAACTTTCCAGCTCTTGAATGTTAGCAATTAACTCACCAACCTTATTGGCTTTCAGGTAAGCGTTAAACTTTTCCTTAACCCAATCAAGAACGTCAACCCAGTCTTTCGACTTACGATACTTTTTGACAGCAACAGTTTTGATGCCGACTACCTCACTAGGAGGAGTAACACCAAGAACCTCTAACAGCTTAATCATCTGTCCAATCTCATTGGAAGACCTATCCGTACCACTCGCAGAGCGACAACGGAAAGCGTTAATCTCTACAAACACGCCACCATCACTAAACTCAACCTTCTCAGGTTTCCACCAATCCTTAGCATAGCGACTAGAAGTGTACCCAGTGGTCGCCTTATCCAGACGGTACTTGAATACGTTCTCTTTCGCTGCTCTAGCCTTAGCACTTGGCTGAGGGGCAGAACTGGTTTTCTTTAGGAAGGAGTCATCCAACCACCCCATTTCATCAATGAAGTTTTGTCGAGCTGTGTCATCATCAAACTTACACAGGTAGACAGTATGACAGTCTGTGTCGCTATCCATAACAACACGGTCGCAGGCAGAATACTCCCCACGCTTCATATCGTTTTCATAAAAGTCAAACTTACTGAGAGTTGCAGTCCCAGAAGGATGATAGTCAGTAATCTTATCTGTACGACGAGCCTTCTTCAGCCCATCGTTACGAAACTTAACAAAGTGACAACCAGTAAGACCACCAAGGTCAACAGACTTACTTAGGTCTACACCATTGTACTCTGGCTTCTGCAACCCCATCAACTTCTGAAGGGTCTGCATCTTACCTGAAGTCAAGTCCTGGTATCGAACGCGAGCATCCCATAGGGATTCACAGTCGTCGAAAGACTTAGACATTTCAGCCTTTAGGAAGGCTAAGATTTCCTTCAGTCGAGCCTTAATGTTGTCGATAGACTTCTTGTTGTACTGGAGTGACTCACGAGCCATATCCATTTCAACTTCACCAATCTCGAAGTCCATCTCGATACCCATTGAGAGCAACTGTGCCTCAGGAGTATCGTCTTGTCTACGCCAGTAGTAGTTGTCATCGTTATGCTTGGAGAAGTGCTTAGTGGCAACAGGGTATTCAATCCACCCCATGACCGCAACGCTTTCTCCACTATGAGCCAGGATACGCCAGTTCTTACCTTCATAGAGATACTCTCTCTCAGGAATGACACAAACACCAGTCTTGATGTTAGGCATCACAGGGAAGTGACGGTACAACCTTTGTGCCGCTTCCTCAAACTTATACACATCGTTGGCTTTGACTGCGAAGCTAATGTCGATTCCATTAGGTTCATCAGTATCAACCCCATCAATAACGAATTGTAGAACAGGAATATCTTCCTCGTTCTTAGAGTTGATACACACATACTTCTTACCGTTATGGTAGGAGGTAGTGGTGAACGACTGAGCATAAGCAAAGGGAGACTTACTCCCGATACCCATACAGCCATTGAAATCGTTACTGTCGTTCTTGTCCGACTCACCATAGGTGGTATACATCTTAGTGAGTTGCTCACGGTCCATACCGCAACCATAGTCACGAATACGGAAAGTGGGACTTAGGCGAGTTGGTAGGTATACGTCAAACGGCTGACCTACGTTTCCACCCTTAGTATGACCATCCAGAGCATTGGTACTCAACTCACGAATCGGAGCAAGCACCTTATCTGAATACACATTATCAGCAAGCATCTTCATAATCTGAGCGTTTTGTGCTACTTTGTAGACATGGGACTCACCCAAACGACTACTATGTAGTTCAATATCACTATTCTCAATCTTCATAATTACTCTCCAAACAAGTCCAAAACTAGCTAATTTGTGCTACAATGTTCATCTTCAACTTCTCGTACTCAACGTCCAACTTAGCAAACTTCTCATGTTGCTTAAACTCAGACGTAACGCTCTGACACTCTCGCTGTCGCATCCCAATCGTCCGTAAAATCGCACTCCACTGGTTTTCGGTCAAAGCCACGTTGATTGTCTGTTCGCCTGATTTGCTCATTTTCGAGTCTCCAAAAGTCAAAGGTCAAAGGGTTTCGTTCTCTCTTATAGTCCTATTTTAGTGGATGCTAGGCAAATGTCAAGCCCCCGACGAAAAATTTTCGGGATTATCTAGGCCAAAATCCTCAGTCTCGTCGATGCCCTCAAGAGGCTCCTGAGAGAGTTGTTTGATTTCCATGATAGCATTTAAGAAATACGTTTCCTCTGTACTATCATTATGTACTTCGTATCCAATTTGGGATACCTTGAAAGAGGTAGGAGGGTCAATAAGGTCAAATCTTTCTAATGCCTTTAGGCAGGCTGCAATAGGATTGCCAATACTAATGGTCATACGGTTATGATTACCTAGTGAAACATAGTACTTCATCATACTTCTCCCTCTTCGTTAAAATCTAATGGGTCAAGGCCGTGAGCCTCACAAACTTCTTTAAACTCTTGTAACAACCGCTTTTCCGCACTAAGCTGAACAGCATTAAAACCCTCATAGAACCCTGAGCCTATCGACCTCCATAGGAAGCCAGCCAGATAGCCTATGAGATACATCGGCGTTAGAAATAACACCAGAAACATATCAAGCATCTTATTCTCCATCAACATAGTTGAATGAATTTAGTAATCTTTGAAAGTGGAGGCCCACAATATGGTGGAGCAACCCCGCACTGATACAATCAGAGCAATTTTCATAGCCTTTCTTGAGGTTAATCAACTCCTCATCGCTCATAAGGAAGACCTCAATCTGTTCGTCGCCCTCATTATGCTCATTGGTTATCTCACCAGTACAATGACCGACAACAATGGTATGGCACTCATCAATCATACCAGCGGAAGGGAACGCCCAGTTAAGCTGAAGTGCCCCAGGAAGCAAAGTTAATCCTGTTTCCTCTAATAGCTCCCTCTTTGCTGCCTGAATAGCCGACTCACCCCTATCGACCTTACCAGCAGGGAACTCCCATATCTCGTCGTCGATAACATCTCTCACCTGTTTGATTACAACAGTGCCCTTCTCATGCTTGGCAACAATAGATACACAATCTATACGCATCCCTCCATCTTCACACCAAGGAACATCTCCGCGAGAGGCCCAGCTATACCTATCCTTTTGGAACATGTTGTAGTAGCCGCTGAAAATTTTCTTAATGTTCATTAAAAAATCCTTTGGGTCATTTCAACCAGTTGGTCGATAAGGTATAGACGAGGGGCAAAGTGAATGTATGCTGCCGTGAAAAAATTTGGTAGGACAAACCATACGAAGAACAAGAAAGAGAATACGAACATAGCAATGCTCACCACCTGAGCAAATATACTTGAACACGTATTGTTCTCATTTAAGACCCTTATACGACTTTCATCTGTATAGTCTAATCTATTTCCAGAGGCTTGTCTCTTGTCAGAAAGAGCATTTAATTCTTCTTCATACCAGTTTTTCCCGATTAAGGTTCTTAACTTGCGACCGCCAAGAATAAGTAACAAACTAGCTACTAGCCAGAAGAAACCCCAGCCAATCGACTCAATCATCCCCCAAGTATGAATCTCTTGAACAACCAAAGGAGCCTGTTCCGCAACAAACTCTCCTGTTGCGTTAGCATACTCCTGCATAGCCTCCAGTGACTCCACCATTTTCTCTTGGATTTGCTGTTGAGGGGTTAAAGCTGTCTCTGTTACTTCTTCACTCATACTATCTCTCCATCTTCATTAAGAGTAAGATGAGCAAGCTCATCAATACAGATAAATTTTGTGCCGTTGACTGTTTGTTCCCAGTTACGATGAAAGTGTCCGAATACCCAGACCTTGGGTTGATGTGCCTCAAACATAGCTTGTAGCAATCGCTGCGTCATTGTGTTGAACGTAGCTGGGTCATACCCAAAGTTTGCCAACACTTGAGGATTACCAATGAGTCCAGCTATTACAGTAGGACAAGTATGGGTAATCATTAAGCTAGGCTTAGTTTTTTCATATAGTTTAAGAGCCATCATCCCATCTGCATAAGATAGCTGTTCCTCTTGCCACCAAGTCTTATGTCCACTCATTTGCTCGTTGGTTACTCTATACTTCTTATCAATAGAGAATCCACCCCGACAGAAGAAGAAGTCTACACCTCCTACGGATGTCTCTCCATAGTCACCAAGATTATGAGGTGAAGAAGCAATAACATCATAATTATCATGGTTGCCACCAAAGAAGGTATGTTTAAGTGGGTCTAGCTTATTCAGGTCACTATAGTCGAAAGCCATATCACCAAGCTGGATGCTATACTCTGCGGCTTGAGCCACATTCATATAGTTCTTGCCCTTGTTTCGCCCATTCGGTCGCTTGAGCGACACTAGACCATGAACATCACCGATGATGCGTAGGTAGTCTTTCATTGTCTTTCCCTATTAAATTTATCGGTCATCCACTCGCAGCATTGACCTAGCCAACACACATGGACCCAACCTCGTTGAATAATAATGCGAGGTCGCCAATACCATATAATTCTATACTTGGGCCTACCCTGCCATCCAAAAATCATACTATTTCCTCTCTTCCGGTCCACCACAGTGGATACATTCATCATAGTCCCACGTTCCTATTCCTTCTGCTTCACCTTCGGCTTGATGGAAGTAGTCGCACTGATGGTTGTCGCTATCAGGACACCACCATCCGAAGTTAATCCCGCACACATTACAATGAGCAGAATCTCTATCATTAACTATACGGTGAGTACAACGCCTTAATAGGTCGCCAAGGTTCTTCTGCTCTATATGAACAGTGTCTCTTTGGTTTAATATGCGTGCCGCTAATAGGTCCATGTCCATCTTAGAATCCTCTCTGTCTGTATTCTTCATCAGGTAAAACCTTCTCAATCGTGACAGTATACCTACCACCACTTGGAATAGTAACGTGAGTCCTAACCTTCTCTACCCCTGTAGTCTCATAGAGAGGCCCATAGACAAAAGTTTGAGATACGATACAACCATGTTCAGTTCTTAGGTAACGCATAGCTACATCCAAAACGCGGGCAGCACCCCATTTGCGCCACGCTCTACTCTTTCGCACATCCCTCTTTCTCTGCTCCACTTTCTTACGATGGTTCTTACCGACAATCATTTTATGACTCCGATGTTCCACTTGATAGGTCATGTGGTACGATGCCCCGATGGAGCATCTTAATTGATAGAATTTCTTTGTGGTTATGCCATGTGAGGCGACAGACTCGTTCTGCATCTGCGTAACTGGTAGCCTGTACTGTTACGGTGTATTCCTTGTCGTCACCCCATCCTATAACCATCTCATACTCATTCATAACTATCTCCTAAAAGGGAATGTCGTCTTTTTCTTGTTCGTTAAGGTAGAGACCTCCGTACTCACTTTTGAGTGTATATCCATCTTTAACAGTATCAACCCCAACCTGGGTTAAAACATCATAGACCTTAGTAGCAACATCCTTATGCTTACCTAGTCCACCCACAGACCCACAAACCAACTTGAGTACTGATGCCTCAAAAGCAGTTAGCTCCAAAGTAACACCAACCGTTACTACCTCTGTTTTTCTCGTCGCTTCCATTACCTATCTCCTGTAAAATCTATTTTTAATCTGTATACATTATGATATTGAACGTGCCTATGATTAATAGACTCATCAAGAGACCATACCGCACCATCCCAAAAAATTTCGGGGTCCGACACTTCATTGCTAACTGAGATAGCTCTCAAATGAATCTTTATCTCAAAATGCTTTTCTTCAAGGATGGGGATGCCAGGAGCAAAGTCATATACTGTAATGTCCATAAGAGTGTCGCCAAAGACCTCATTGAGAATCTTCTCAATCTCGCTCCACTTACCACCTGCAAGTCCACAGCCTAGCCTTACTAAGTCTAGGTCAAAAGCGTTGTCTTGCTTAACGCTCTTTAGATAAAACTCTTTGATTCGAGCAAAACCCTCTCGTAATGAGCGATAGTCTACGGGAGGAATACGAATACCAGCAATTTCTCGAATACCAGTACGGTGTTGACCAACGATGTTAAATACAGTAGTGTTTTCATCTGCTTTAACCCATTGTACCTGACCAAGCTCAAACTTACCAGTCATTCCCTCTCTCATACCGTAGCCAGTATCATCCTCCTTAAAGAACGGCTTAAAGTCTTTGCCCCACGCCCAATAACGATACCAGTCACCGATATGAGGCCATTTCTTATCAAGGCTAAGGACGAAACCTGAACCCCAACCGCCTTGATTATTAACGCAATGCCCAATACAACGAGGCTTATCTCTCTTAACTGTCTCTGTTATGTCCCCAATAACGTAACTGATTTTCATTTAGGCACCCCCTTCAACATAGTAGGATGATGCCAAAGTAACACTACCATCAGCATGAACTTCTACTTGAAGTGTATCCTCTTGTACGCTACCATGTTCATAGTAGCAAAGGTCATAGTCATCTGGAATATCTTCAGGAGTCTCCCACTGATTACGCTCTGCTTGAGCCTGTTTAGCATCAGCAAGGGTTGGATACAAGGTCGTCCCATTACTACCGTCGCCATTGTCTTGACAGTACACACCAACTTTAATTGTTTGCTTACTCATACTCGCATCACCTCATCACTAGAGTCAAACTCCCAACATTCGCTGTTCTTAGAATCAATAGCATCATAGTCGATACCTTTGAAAGAGCCTTTAACCTTCTTAAAGGTTATGCTTTTACCATCAACGTCAGCCATGAATCGTTCCATTTCCTCCAACTCGCCAAAGGTGACAAGGGAAAAGTCAAAATTTTGTTCGTTTTCGCTCATTTGAGCCTCCAAAATGTGTGTTTCGTTGCTTTGTTCTCTTATTATAGGGGAAGAACAACCAAAGGCAACCCCCTCTTATGGTTTTTTATGGATTTCTTCCTCCTCAATAGTAAACTCAATCTCCTGCCATTTGCCCGTTCTTCCTGCATCAACCTTAATTCTCTCGAACTTGGCAAAGACAACACCATGAATGTCTACAGCACATCCACCCTGCAATCGCCCAATCGTTCTACCTGCAACCTGTTGGCCGATAGCACCCTTATCACCCATATAGCGAATTAGTACCTTCATTAAATTAACCTTGTAGCTTCTATGATTTTGTTCTTTCCTGCCTGAGCAAGCCTAAAGTAGAGGACTGTCTCAACATGCTGCCCTCCTGAATCCCTATTGGAAAAATAAGTGGTATCTTTAGGAGCATCGCCCTCCCATGAATTATATGTGGAATCTTCCTCAATGTATCCATGTTCTCTTAGGGATGTAAAGGTAATGTTGTGAAGTACTGTGTCTCTACCGCCCGGAAGCCTCTGATTAGAGTCAACAAAGGCAACATACCCATTCATTGAACAGCCAAAGTGAGCGCATAGAAAATCTCCCGCCTCTAATCTTCGCAGGACCGACATTTGATTCTTAGTAGGCTTATGTTTCTTAGACATTAGTTAGCTCCCGTGTTTCACATTGAAGTTCAAGAATAAGTTCCATAGTCTCTTCCTCACCGTTAATGATAACGGTTTGGTCTTCGTACTGGATACAAATATTTAGGTTGTAGTGTACCCAGCTAACGCTCTTAACTTTTAATTCACTACATTCTGGAGCAGGTTCATCATCATACCATGAACCATAACCATAGTCCTCAAGAGTCTGATAGAATAGGTCGTCAGCCTGAGCCTCTTTAATAGCGTCAAGAATAGTCTCACTATTCCTGATAACATCTAAGATAGACTTATCCCTCTCAAAAGCAGGTAAGGCACACTGTTCGTCTGGCAGGAGAAAACTAACGTCCCCAATTAAGCCGCCATCGTTCATGTCCCACGTTCCTACGGTTATTACATACTTTTTCATCTTATTTGCCTCTCAGGTAAATTATAGAGCGTCCTGGCGACCCGCTAAGGCTCTGCCAAAAAATTTTCGGGTTCCCAATCGTATTCCAGGGCAACGCCCAGAACGGCCTCCTAGAGCTTCTGAATGATTACCTCAGTACAGTGATTACGCTCAGTGGTCTCGACCGGAGTGATGCCCATGATACCCACAGGGTCGTCGCACATCCACGTACCGTCATCAAGCACCCAAGTATTGCCTTGTATCTTGACTTCTGCGTTGCAGTTACACTCTCTTAGTATCTCAAGCAATTCCCAAATTTTCATAAGTTTTTATCCTCCCCTACTAGCTTCTGCCCCCAGCACAGGCAACAGAAGATAATAGTTGTTAATGCTATCTGTACGACATTGTCCATACTCAATCTCTCAAATGTGAAGTACAAATTAGCGACAAGAGCGAAGCTAATGCCACAAATCAACGTCAATAAGCTCAATACGTTATGAGCAAAAAATTTACCAGACATTATGAAAACCTTCCTCTCTTATTGCGAAGCTCAGTATTCTCAACATACATAGCCCCTAGTCGTTCTTTTAGGTGGGCAATCTCTCGGTCTTTCATGCTTAGTTCAGAAGAATCATTAGTATCCACTTCCTCAACCTCAAAGTACTCTTTAAGCCTCACTGCTGCTGAGTTCGCAGTAACATGGTATTCTCGCAAGAGCCTGTCGCACGTACAACTCAAAGATGCCTTGTAGTAACTATCTTTTAGTTCAAAGGCTAGGTGGATAATGTCATCAACTACTAGCTGATTGAAGAAGGCAGCCTGAGTCTTTTTAAGTATCTTTGTCACCTTGAGAGACTTCGTTAGTACTATCATTAGACTAGCCACCCCATAGAATGAACGAACGCGACCCATGCCATAGCCATACACATAAACATATATGCTGGTATTTCCTGCCCTCGAAAGCCCCTGATTAAGATTACTGGTGTAAACCAGATTACGCAAAATAGACTAATTGTTTGAATCATAGCGCCCTTTCTAGGTTTCTAACATGTTCTTCAAGGTCCATGATTTCCTGTCTGTAATCATACGCCTCGTTTAACGCTTCTTCCCTCTCCATTTCGAGACGTTTGATTTGCTCGCGTAGAACGGTAATGGTATTCTCATGGAAGTCCACGATGTCTCTTAGGTCTGAAATTACTGTGTCGCTCATTTAACCACCCTCACCTGAATAATACTATCCTCTAGCCCAAAATAAGCGTCGTCGCCACCTGAATGACCAGACCACTCACTACCCTCCAACTCACACATAAGTTCGTTGTCGATATGATAGCAGATATGGTCACGTAGCATCTCAGCTTGCTCCAACCCATCCATGCTCGTCGCCTCAATTGTTACCTTTAGCATTTTTAACTATCCTTTCAAAGTCCTAATAAACCATACCCAAAGTTTCATATTCTTCTTCGCCAGGGTCTTGGTCTAAGATTCTATCTCGAATCTCCAAAATAATCTCGGTCTGAATATCCTCGTCAAGGTTATCCCACTCCTCCATCAGTCCGTTACGCCCACATAGGTCGTCGATGATGGTAGCTGCACATAGGTTGGCTTGTACCTTATTAAACATATTAACTATCCTTTAATAGAGATACTCTTCTAGGGTTTCCTGATGGGCCGCCTTACTCTCTTTAAGCTCCCTTGAAAGTTTCTGAATGGCAATATCCTGCATGTTAATGCGGGCCTGCAATAGAATCACCTTCTTGTTAAGCTCAGCGTTTTCCTCTAATTGATTAAAGCTCATACTACTTACCCCCTTCGAGAGTTACTTGTGAACCTAATGGTGCTCGTCGAACCGCTATATCTTGATTACCCACAGCACTAGCACTACCCCAACTCATACCATCGTTATTAAAAAAGATGACCATACGATTATCTTTTCTGCCAGAAGTTATAAGTAGCCTTTGAAAGCCATGAACCTCCTGCAACAACTCCAAGGTTGGAGCGTCAACGAGCCTCATGTGAACTGGTCTGGGTTCTGCCGTTACTACGCTTACTTTTGTAGACATTTAACTATCCTTTCGCCTCATCCAAGGCCCACTGTTTCTCAAAGTCATCCCAAGCCATATTGATATACCTATTCACCCACTCAGGAGACAGACCATGAAGGTCAAGCTGTCTCTGGTTATTCCCACGGCCAGTACAAGCCGCCACCAGCGAATCCACGTAAAGGGCATGTTCCTGACTACTATGTTGCCACAGGCCCCTACAGAACTCATTGTAGACAGTCTCGAACGTATTCCAGCGTCTTAGCATCTCAGGTAGCTTTTTCATTTTAGCACCCTTTCGCATAGTCATACATATCAGGATTTAGTTCACGATGAAGTGCTTCAATCTTATTGCTTTTCTTTTCAAGTTCAGCGAACAATAATTGTGTAAGCTCATTCTGCAATTCAATCTCTTTTGCTGCGTCAATTAGAGTCTCAATATCCGAGCTAACGTGTTTAATAACACCTCTACTTTGGCTTACTTCTAACCACATGGCTATTTTACGAAGTCTTTCTGGTGTTTTCATTTGATTACCTCTCTAGGCTTAATAAGGATTGCACCGTCCAACTCAACACGCCCCTGCATATCGTAATACAACAGGTGTTTGACCTGAGCAAAGTGCCTATCCAAAGTCATATACTGGCAAATCTTTATATCCTCCTCATCGAAGATGGTAATGTCTTGTGATACAAGCTCACCATCATCAATAGTGATTAGGATACAGGGAAAGTCGCACGCTGTTTTTGGGTATTCTTGTGGGTTCTTTAAGTAGGCAGTCCTATTTAACCTCATATATCTCTCCATTGTGGGTTAATTACCCAATGTGATACCTAATTGGTCTAAATGGTGGGTATTGGGCCTAATTGTAGAGTTGGTTCACTTGGTCCCAGATTAGGGCTACACAGCCACTCAAAAGGATGAATAACATCCATGCACACATATACATTGCTGTCCCTAATGAGGATAGCTCATTGTAGAGCTTAGTTTCGGCTTTAAGCCTTGTTTTTTCGAGTCTATGACGTTCTGGGTCGTAAATATCCATCCCTATTTTCCTTCATAATTAGACCATAGCAACATAGAAGATAACTATAGAGGCTATAGAGTTAGTTAGTGGCAACTGTAAAGTGGTAGGTTGACCATACGCATGACGGGCAAGCGCAATTCCGCTACACACGGGCTTAAAACCGCTTAGATTCAGGCTAAAAGTGATTCATGCAGGAAGAAAGGGGCCTCTATTCGAGTAAAAAAGAGAATACAATGAACATTAAGCTACAAGCTATGAGTATTACTACCATGTATTGTTCTGTAGTTGGATGTTTTTCAATAAATCTAGGTTAGGCGGCATGTTGACTTGGGCCTCGCCAAGCGAGTTATACAACTCGGCACAAGCATCATAAGCTGCACACTGTTCCGCATTATCTCGGTCGGAACACATAACATTACCCGTAAACAGGCGGATAATCTCGGCCTGTTGCTTAGTAACGGTGATAGCGTACATCGGCTCAACGACGATTTTTTCAATTTTTGACATGATTTTCCTTTGCTAATTTCAAGTTTCCGTTTCCTTGTCTCTTATACTCCCATTATAGGGCATCCAGAGGAGAAGTCAAGGCTCAGACGACAACTTTTCCCAGAAAGTTTTTCTCAGAAACCCGAAAATACCGCCCCTAGCACCTTGACAAGACACCCGTTTGAGTCTATAATGTCTTGCAGAGGAAGAGAGCAATGTTTGATGGGACGAATCAAATTAGTAAACACTAACTAAGTTTAACTCCCATCCCTTTACTTCACATGTTCTATTTTAGAGGATAAAAGTGGAAAGTCAACCCCTTGACAAAATTTTCATATCATTTATAATGGACACATAAGAGGGGAAGCCAAAAGAGAGGGTTTTGATTAGCTCGCCTAGTGGCTTTTACTGTTCTAAGTTTTGAAATTTTCAGAGAGCTGGTAGTTCGGAGATATGTCCAGACTACAGAATCGTCTCAAAATGAGACTGGGACCAAAAAGCAAGATATTATGAATCTCGCACCTTGACAGGGCGACTTTTAGGTGTATAATAGGAGTACAAGACACAAAGGGTATTTGAGGGCGGGTCAGTGGGAACTTTCCTCGCCTTCTGACGACGCAGGGTTGAATTTAATAGACAAAGTAGGCTATACACTCCTAGAGAGTTGACGCTAAAAGATGTTATCCACAATTCCCCGGTCGTGTTGTAGGGCTTTCGAGTGATTTCTATCCTCTGCAACAATACCCCTTTTGAAACACGGCGTAAAGGTGGTTCGATTCCATCGTACCTTGGTCTGCTCTGTTCAGGTCGCACCTGAGCAACAGGAGGTTACTACGCCATGAAACATGGTGCTTTGAGGGTAGGCTCCGAAAAACCCTATCCTCTCAATGTAAGTTGATTTGTGGCGCTGAAGCGTTTGCGGTGGGTAATCATTCCCACGCGGCGTGGAGTCTCATCCTGATTGGAACCTGGAATAACACCCCCAGTGGCTAGGTTCAAGCACCTGTATGGCTCAGCCTGAGGATAGGCGTTAGGTCTTCTAAACCTAAACGAGTGGGTTCGACTCCCTCCTGAGCTACTCAATCTAACAAGGAGATATTATGAAGCATTCTACCTTAGGGCTACTAACAGCCTTTCTACTTGGCACCTCCCTAGGCATGTTCGCCCTGGATAGGTACAACAGTACTCGCTCTGTCGCGCCCACAACTAAGACAATCACCATTGATAAGCCAGTCTTTATCATTCCCATGCAGGATGAGTTGCCCACACCTGAGGCTAACCCTTTTCTCCCTGCAAGACCTGATGATGTATTAGGTTCCACTCTAGGCCCAATCTAACACGGCTCCAGGAACTCACTGACTACATCTATTCGTAGTCGCATCGCTCTAGCTTAGGCAAGACGCACCTCTCCCACATGCTGTGGAAATCATCTCCAGGCTCACTGGCAGGCAATACTCGCTGACTACAAACACTCCTAAACGCATCGCTCTAGCTCAGACGAGACACACCACTCCCCATACTGTTGAAATCACATCCGGCAGCTCACCGGCTGGCGAAACTCGCTGACTACTTCCATTCGCAGTCGCATCGCTCTATATTAGAGAGGACATATCTCTCCCCCAATTGGCATATCTCAGCCACCATAGGTAGTACTCACACTGGGGTCTTTAGCACCTCAATGTAACTAGCCGCCTCTTCCTGGGGAATCGTCGTAACCCTATACTATTATACGACTTACGGCGACGATGTAAACCCCTACTACCAAAG